>Ga0136590_1000592_pt1 | contig 16742 bp, 15 predicted proteins | sample AntRauMFilla3765_FD_104934 | JGI IMG/M metagenome (GOLD analysis project Ga0136590, IMG submission 104934) | Saline lake microbial communities from Rauer Islands, Antarctica - Metagenome Filla 3 #765 | ecosystem: Environmental > Aquatic > Non-marine Saline and Alkaline > Saline | place... | reverse complement strand
TTATACTGTTTCTCATATTCAGGGGCATGCCCCTGAATATGAGAAACAAGCGGCATAACATCAACCAACCAGGTGTAGCTTAACTTTGCCGCTAACTTGTCCGAAGAAGTAGGACCACTTCTGAGATCCTAGCGCCTCAAATGCTTTTGAAAATTCGGTAAAATCAGGGGATATCGAAGTCATTGATACCCTCTTATCTGTCCGCCTTCAGCGTGACTATGTCACGACAGTTGCTTTTTACGCTCTGCAAATACAAAAACAAGACATTGTCGATCACTTGATGACTAATAGGCTTTATCAAAACCGTAGGCCTTATAAACTTGGCCTTGCCGCCGCTGCCGCGTATCACAATGATGCCGATCTTCTGCGCCATGTGGTTGAAACCTATAATGTTGATGTCACCGAAGAAGATAACGCTCTCTTTAAAACTCTGATAAACTCCAACGCTTCTTTAAGTATCTACCAATACCTGGAAGAAAAAGGGGCGGATCCTGGTGACAAGCTTAACGACTTCCTAATTATCAGCATGAAGCAAGAAACGCCCCAGCTGTTTAAGCATTTTTTAAAACAATATAATGTAGATCCCGATTTCAAACCTTATGCTGACAAAACATTATTACATCACGCCTCTGAATGCCGCCCGCAAAGCTGTGAAACTCTGCTTAAACTTGGCGCTGATCCGCATAGTCTGGACAAAGACAAGAAAACACCCATTTTCAATGCAGTTGCCCGTAAGAAGAACATGGTTCTGGGGATTTTCCTGGAAGCCGGCGGACATCTTTCCCTCTGCAAACCGGAAGAATCTGCCACCGCACTTGATGTTGCGATTGAAAAAGGTTGGCAGGACGGTGTCAAAAAAATCCATGAAGCCAATGCAGTCTTCACAAAACAAATCGAATATATTGCCAAAATTGATTTTTCCGTCCTGAAAAACATGGATGATCTGCGCCACGTACAAATAGAGCGTGAACCCTCCAATAACGGCGGATTTGGCATCAAAGCCAGCGGGCTTGTCGCCGCCCTGTTTTCACAAGATCATGACGCCTTTTTCGAAAAACTTGCCGAATTTGGCCCTGGCTGCCTAAAGCCCGAAGATGCTGACCTTTCCGTTCGGGTCGATAATGGTCATACTAGCTTCAAGGCCGATCTGACCGATATCATCCTTGAAAAGAAGGTTGTTTCAAAACTATTTGATGAACGGCTCTGGACCGCTAAACCTGCCGAAATGACGGAATTTTTCGATGCCTTGCCTAAAAAACTGCAAGATCAGGCACAAGATGAATATAAACGGTCTTTATCATCCTTGCGGCTGAAAAATAAAGTTGCTTCTAATCCGGGTCATAAATTGAAATTACGGCGTCGGTCCCCGGGTCGTTAAAACTGATCAAATATCTTTGTTTCAGCATAAAATACGGCTAATACCCCATTTAAGGCAGGTTTCAGCGCCATCATTCACGCCCTCGATAACAATCTGTTGCGTGCGGCGGATTTGCTGACGGCGGCCAATATAAACACTGTCCTGCAACGATAGTTTTCCAGCACCCTGATAGCGAAAACGCCACCCTGCGCGGCTTTTGGTCTGGATCAGAACCTCTTCACCATTTTGAACCAAAGAGGCCTGTGATGTCGGATGTAAATGAAACCGTAAAGTAAACGGCACACCGGCAGTACCGCCGGTAATTTTATCCTCACCGATCAGGACATTACCGCTATCTTTCAACAAAAGACGCCGGTTATGCTTTGCTCCGTAACGCGGTAAATAACCATCATGGCACCCTTCGAAAAGGCAGGAAGCTTCTTCTTCATACAAGGTTGATGTTACCTCGGGCAGACCGCCAAAACATCCTTCACCGTTCAAATGGCAGGCATTATGCTGATCCATAACCAGTGTCGAGTGCGCAGCCGTAGACCGTAAAGCATCATGCCATTCGCCAAATTCGGAAACCGCCCCGCAATTAACAATGACCCGTTCCCGGCCAAAGGCAAATTCAAAGGCCAAAGGCGCTGCGTGAACCGAACGGCTATTGACAGTATCAACCGCCGTTCCGGTATCAATCATCAGCATCGCCCGACCCTGTCGCAAGCGGCTATAACCGGAGTGTTCCAATTTCTTCAAAGGCTTACCGCGGGCTCCTGACAAATTAAGGATACAATCCATCAGACTGGCATTGCCTTCATACCCACCATTGAAATTACCGACGCTGCCATCGGCATAGCGGAAAAAGCGTAATGCCGGAACCATCTTGTCAATCGCATGCTGGATCTGCCCCGGCACGGGCAATTTAGCCAAATTCAGGACAGTACGCAAATCAATCAGAATGGTTAAAACCTGTGACAGCACCAATGGAGAACGGCTGATATGACCGCCATCGGGCAGTATTTGTTTATCAATCTGCTCCATCACCAGTTTAAACGGATGTTCAAGCTGCTTTTTTGGACTACCAATAGCAATCATGGCATAAATCAGGCCTTTCAACGCGGCAAAGCTTTGCACCGGTTCGACCTTGCCATCATTAATAACACGCGCCAGATGACGGGTTTGACGGGCAATGCTGACCCGAACCTTGGCTTGAAATTCTTCATCGGCGCTTAACCCATAAAAAGAAAATGCACCAATCCAGCTTGATAACCGGCAGCCCATAACGTCAGGACGCCAGATGGTTTCATGCCAACGGTCATAGGTATCAATCCAGTCAGAGATCATCTGCCGGGCTTGTAGCCGTGATGTATTGGTTGTTACGGCCTTTAAATCACGCAGCCAGTTAAATCTGTGAAATTCAGCCAGCCAGTCGACCGAGATGTTTTGCGGCTCCCAGTTCACGGTATCCATTTCAACGACTTCACCGGCAAACATATAACGCCCCGCCAAAAGATCCTGTCCAATATCACTTTGCCCCGGCCAGGGGTCTGTCGGGATTACATGCAGATCATCAGGTGATCCGCCCATCAAAGTCAGATTATACAGCGGCGTTGCAAACGCCATCGCCTTCGCCTGATCAGTCAGACGAGACAAGGGTTTAATGCCGTTAAATTTTAATCCACTGGTGGATTTAAACATCTTTACGTAGCTTTTCTATATTTTCAGAGTAACGGGACGGACCATCCTTGAATACCGACGTACCGGCAACAAGAACATTTGCCCCATGAGACACGACCTGAAGGGCCGTATCAGGATTTATACCACCATCAACCTCAAGGTCAATATCTCTTCCGCTTTGATCAATGCGGTTGCGGACATCCTTGATTTTATCAAGCAGCGGAATGAAAGCCTGTCCGCCATAGCCCGGGTTAACGGTCATAATCAGGATCAGGTCAAGATCGTCAATCAGATGATCAAGTATGTGAGTTGGTGTCGCCGGGTTCAAGGCAATACCGGCCTTTTTACCTAGCGATTTAATTAACTGGACGGTGCGGTGCGGATGCGCGCCGGCTTCGGGGTGAAAGGATATAATATCAGCCCCGGCCTCGGCAAAAGATTGGATATAGTCATCGACCGGTGAAATCATCAAATGAACATCAAAAATCTTATCTGTATGCGGGCGTATGGCTTTTACTACATTCGGGCCAATAGTCAGATTGGGAACGAAATGCCCATCCATGACATCAATATGAATATAATCCGCGCCTGCTGTATCAATGGCACGGACTTCTTCGCCTAGTTTGGCAAAATCAGCAGATAAAATAGATGGAGCAATCAGAACAGATCTCATGCTTCTAGCTTATCAGCACCGAATCAGACGGGCAATAAAAAACCCGTCCATCCCGCCATATTCTTTTAGATGAAATGGTAAAATACGGATCCAGCCTTCTGGCGTTAGCGCTTCTTCAAGCCACGGAGCCTCATCCTTTGACACAACACTCACCTTGAAATCCTTGTTATCATTAAGGAAAGACTTAATAATATCTTCACTTTCCGCCTTTTGCAGAGAACACGTACAATAAACCAGCATCCCGCCCGGTTTTACCGCCATAGCTGCATTTTTTAAAATAGCCTTCTGCGTTTCAACCATTCGCCGCATATCATCCGCAGTTTTCAGGTGCAAAACATCAGGCTGATGGCGAATAGTACCGGTTGCGGTACAAGGCGCATCAATCAGCACCGCATCAACCGTAGCATCCGGCTGCCATTTTTTACCATCTGCAATAACGATATCGGCATTTAAATGGCAGCGCAGCAGATTTTCCTCCAGCCTTTTCAGACGATTTTTGGAAATATCAACCGCGGTGACGGCGGCACCATAGGCCGCCAGCTGCATTGTTTTACCACCGGGCGCGGCACAAAAATCAATAACCCTCTGCCCCTTAACGGCACCATCCATAATCCCGGCCGGTACGGCAGCTGCGGCCGATTGCACCCACCAGACGCCATCTTCGTATCCGGGCAATGCCGTCACCCGTCCGGATTTCTTCAAACGGATGGAATTATTCGGTAATAACTGCCCTTCCAAATCTGCAGCCCATTTTTCAACGTCACCCTTAACAGTAATATCAACGGGCGCTGGTGACAGATGGGCATCTGCGATTTTCGCTGCTATATCTGCGCCAAAATCTTTCACCCATATCTTCCACAGCCAGTCAGGCGTATTCAAACGTCCAGCGTCATTTTCCTGCGCCTTTAACAGGGCTTCACCCTTTCGACCGACAGAGCGTAAAATACCGTTGATAAAGCCTTTTTGACGGTCAAGCCCCATTGCCTCTGCCAGTTTAACAGTAGTATCAACAGCAGCATGATCGCGCACATCCATAAATAACAGCTGGACAGCGCCCAGTCGCAGCAAGTTTACAGCCGCTTGCGGGTCTATTTTCTCCAATGGCCGGTCTGACAGCTTGGTCAGAATGGCATCAACCTGTCCCTTACGGCGCAGCGCTGTCATCGACATCTCGCGCGTAAAGGCGATATCACGACCATCAAATACGGGGTAACGTTTTAAAACACGGTCAAAAACAGTATCAAAAGGCTGCTTTTTGCCCAAGACACTTTCCAATAGTTCAAACACACAATAACGCGTTTGGACATCTTTCTCCATGGCGGGCAAGGCGGATAGGTTTTCCAATAAATTCAGTCCTCTACAATTACATCTTCACATGCGCAGGCATGTTCTATGATCAACGCATACAGGTTACGCATAAATTCAGGATCAAGATTATGATCAGAACCAATACGGGCCGCGTTTTCTTTGACTTCCTCCACCCGGTCAGCCAGAACAGTCGCAATACCGTGCTGTTTTTTATGCGCCGCAACATTACGAACAATATCAAAACGCTGTCCCAGTAACGAGATAATCTGATCATCAAGCGCGTCAATTTCAGCGCGGAATTGTGCCATTTCCGGTGTCGGTGCTTTAATCATAAATCCCCCAAAATTAAAGACTTGTTTTTTATACAAGGCCCTTTACGTTTAATTCATTAGCACATTACAAAAATATGAGCGGTTTGCCTATGCCAAAGAGCTTTTTTTTATTTCTTATCCTTATTTTCAGCCTCGTTCCTAACCTTGGAGCGGCGGAGGTTTTTAACCCGAAAACCTTCCATCTGCCCAATGGTATGCAGGTTGTTTTAATTGAAAATCACCGTGCGCCCGTTGTCAGCCACATGGTCTGGTATAATGTTGGTGCCGCAGATGAAGAGCCCGGTAAATCCGGACTTGCCCATTTCTTTGAACACCTGATGTTTAAAGGAACCGATACAGTTGCACCCGGGGCGTTTTCAAAAATCGTTAAACGTCTGGGCGGCAATGATAACGCTTTTACCTCACAGGATTATACCGGTTACTATCAAAATATCCCCAAAAAGCACCTTGAAACCGTGATGAAGATGGAAGCAGACCGGATGAGTAATCTGGATGCCAGCAAAGAAAACATCCTGACCGAACGCGATGTTATTATTGAAGAACGTAAACAACGCACCGACAACAACCCCTCTGCCATTCTACGCGAAGAAGTCAACAATGCCCTGTTTGCAAACCACCCCTATGGCACGCCGGTTATCGGCTGGATGAGTGAGATCAAGGGACTGACACCCGACAGCGTACGTGAGTTTTATAACAAATGGTACGCCCCGAACAACGCAATCCTTGTTGTTTCGGGCGATATGACCGTTGAAGAACTCCGGCCACTCGCCGAAAAATATTATGGTCAGATCGAACCAACATCCGTACCGGACCGCCTGTTGCCCGATCCGGCACCCATCAAAACCGACCACCGCATTACCTATAGAGATCCCAGAGTCGGCACGCCGGTTATACAGTTTAAATACCGCGCCCCACGCGGTAGCGAAGCTATGGAAGTTCTGGCCTCGGCCTTTGGCGGTACGACAACATCACAGCTTTACCGCTCCTTGGTCGTGGAACAGCAAAAAGCCGTTCAGACAGGTATCTATTATACACCGGTCAGCCGCGGGCCCGGTTCGGTCACTGTTTATGCTATTCCTGCCCCCGGCACTTCGGTCGAGGATATGGAAGCTGTTTTGAAGGATGAAATTGATCAGCTGCTTGAACAGGGTATTGCTGAACAAGAAATTGAGCGCGCCCAGCAACGGCTTGTTGACGCGGCAATTTATGGCCGCGATAGCCTGATGGGCCCTGCAATGGTGATTGGCCGCGCCCTGACGGCAGGCTTTGATCTTGATTACGTCGAAAACTGGCCCGAGGCGATCAAATCCGTAAACATGGAAGATGTTATCACCATCCGCGATCAGGTTTTCAACGGTGAAAACCGGCCAGTTATTTCATATTTATTGCCACTGCCACAGCCGGAAACACCACCTGCCCCTACCGATATCGATGAGGAAGTTTCACAATGAGAAATGCCCTGATAAAATATAGCGTCTTTGCCTTGTTGCTTTGTTTTTCACTGCCAGCACAGGCTGAAAAAGTTCTTGATATTCAATCTTTGGAAACCGATAGCGGGATTGATATCTGGTTGGTGGAAGACCATAACACCCCCATTATTGCACTGGATTTTTCTATGCCGGGCGGGCTTGCATTGGATGACATGGATATGCCGGGTCGTGCCTATCTGGTTTCTATCCTTCTGGATGAAGGCGCTGGCGATATGGACAGTCAAACATTCCAGAAAGCCTTGGCCGACCAGTCTATAAGTCTTGGCTTCAGCGCCGGACGGGATTTCTTTACCGGTGGATTAAAAACACTGACCCATAATCTTGATACCGCAGCTAACCTGCTCAACCTTGCCCTGACAGAGCCCCGATTTGATGCCGATGCCATTGCGCGGATGAAACAATCGACCAAAGCCTCTATCCAGCAAAACCTGAGCGATCCCGGCTGGATTGCTGCCCGCAGCTATAACGGCCTGCTTTTTGAAGGCTCTGCCTATAGCCTGCCTGGCCAAGGCACGTTGGAAAGTCTGGAAGAAATATCCCGTAAAGACCTACAAAGCTTTACCAAAAGCCAGTTCGTAAAACAGAATTTAAAAGTCGCCATTGCCGGCGATATCACAACAGAAGATGCCAAAGCACTGGTCAGCCGTATATTTGACGATCTGCCCAAAGACAGCCCCGAGGCTCTACCGAAAAATAATGTTGAATTTCAAAATCTGGGCAAGATTTTTTTATATCATTTCAGCAATCCCCAAACACATATAATTGCCGGGCATAAAGGCATTGCCGTTACTGATGAAGACTGGCCGACTGCACAGCTGATCAATTACAGTCTTGGCGGCGGGGGATTTGATTCCCGCTTAATGGAAGAAATACGGGAAAAACGCGGCCTGACCTATGGCGTAAGCAGCTATCTTGCCAGCATGAAACATGCACCGATGATTCAAGTCTCACTGTCTACATCAAGCGAGAATGCAGCAGAAAGCTTAAGCATTCTTAAAAAGGAATGGGCGCGTATGGCCACAACCGGCCCTACAGAAGAAGAACTGGAAAATGCCAAATCCTATCTGACCAGCTCCCTGTTGCTGAACCTGACCTCGACCGATAGTATCGCATCAGCACTGAATGGTTTACAGCAATATGGTTTTGATGCTGATTATATCAATCGCCGGAATGACCGGTTAAATGCAGTCACCATTGATCAGGCGCGTGTGGTTGCCGGCAGGCTTTTAGACCCTGACGAGCTAATGACAATTACCGTTGGCGAGCCTGCGGGACTGGAGCCGGATAAACATCTAAAGAGTATTCCCGGTATGCCCGACACAGGAGAAGAAACGGATGAATAAACCAGAATGGGCAGCCCTTACCGATCATAAAAGCCAGGTTGCAGATAAACGTATCAAGCAATTATTTGAAGCGGACTCAAACAGGTTTGATAAATTCTCCCTTCAGGTCGAGAATATCCTGTTTGATTACTCCAAAAATCTGATTACTGATGAGACGCTGGACCTGCTTTTGCAATTACTGAATGCCTCGGGCTTTGATAACTGGCGGGATCGTTTTTTCATGGGTGAACATGTTAACACCACCGAAAAACGCGCCGTACAGCATATGGCACTTCGGCTGCCTGATGAAGCATCTGTTATGGTCGACGGCACAGATGTGATGCCCGATATAGTTAAAAGCCGTAAAAAACTGCGCAAATTTAGCGAAGCTGTGCGCGAACGCAATTGGACAGGCCATTCAGGTAAGGCGATTGAACATATCGTTCATATCGGCATCGGCGGGTCTTATCTGGGCCCTAAAATGGTGACCGAAGCGCTATCCCGCTATCACCACCCTGATCTGACCTGTAGTTTTGTCTCGAATGTTGATGGCCATGAGATTGATGAGGTGATCAGGCATTTCAATCCTGAAACAACCTTGTTCCTGATTGCCTCCAAAACCTTTACCACACAAGAAACGATGATGAACGCCCTGACCGCCCGTGACTGGATTACCGGTCATTTCGGAAGTGCAGATGCGGTCGCCAAACATTTCGTTGCCCTATCGACCAACAGTCAGGCGGTGACAGAATTCGGCATAGATCCGGAAAACATGTTTGAATTCTGGGATTGGGTTGGTGGCCGTTATAGCTTGTGGTCAGCAATTGGCGCGCCCATTGCCATTATGATTGGCATGGATCGTTTCGAAGACCTGCTAGAGGGCGCCAATGCCATGGACCAGCATTTCAAAACCGCGCCCGCAAAAGAAAACCTGCCCGTATTGCTGGCCATGGTTGGTATATGGAATCGCAATTTCCTTGAATATCCGTTTTACAGTGTTGTGACCTATGATAACCGGCTTGAACTGTTACCACAGTGGTTGCAACAAACCGACATGGAAAGCAATGGTAAGTCCGTTGACCGCGCAGGGCAAAAAACCGACTATGTCACCGGTCCTATGATTATGGGCGGCGCCGGAACAGATGTGCAGCATTCCTTTTTTCAATGGATGCATCAGGGCACCGATCCAACGCCGGTTGATTTTATCATCTGTGCCAAGCCGGATCATAAACACCCCGAACACCACCAAACCCTGATCACCCACTTCCTTGCGCAACAACAGGCATTGATGGAGGGCGTTACAAACACAGAAGAGCCACACCGCAACTTTCCGGGTAACAGGCCATCAAATGCCCTTATTCTGGATAGCCTCACCCCTTATACACTGGGTCAATTGCTGGCAGCTTATGAACATAAGGTTTTTGTGCAGGGGATTGTCTGGAACATCAACAGCTTTGATCAATTCGGAGTGGAGCTTGGTAAAACCATGGCCAAAGACCTGCAAACGGGCTGGGATATGCCTGATGAAAATTATGACAGCTCGACCCTCGGGCAACTGGCTCATATTAAAACGCACTTTAGTGGCTGATTATACCGTTACTTGGCGCGATTGATTTTGCGCCACTTGGCAACATTACGGTTATGTTCTTTCAGGGTTTTGGCAAAAACATGTCCCCCTGTGCCATCTGCGACAAAATACAAATAATCATGGTCTTCGGGGTTTAGCGCCGCTTTCAAGCTTGCGCGGCCCGGATTGGCAATGGGCCCCGGTGGCAAGCCGGCAATAAAATAAGTATTGTAATCATCTTCCCGTTTAAGGTCTTTGAAATACAATTTGCGGGTCAGCTTTTCTTTGCCTTTTGTAATCGCATAGATAACCGTTGGATCCGATTGTAACGGCATTCCCAGACGAAGGCGATTGACAAAAACGCCAGCAACACGTGACCGTTCCGACGGCACACCAGTTTCTTTTTCAACGATTGAAGCCAGTATGACGGCTTCTTCCTTGGTTTCATAAGGCAAATCTTCCGCACGGTTTTCCCACAACGCATCCAGAGCTTGCTGCATATGATCCTGCATACGTTTTACAATTTTCGAACGCTGGTCATTGCGAATGTAAGAATAACTTTCAGGCAATAGTGAACCTTCGGACGGGATTTCAGTGATTTCACCCTCCATGACGTCTGCTGCATTAATAATATCAATGATTTCAACACTGGTCATGCCTTCGGGAATCGTTACCTGACGCTGAATTGTTTTGCCTGCTTGCAAAAGGGCCAGGACATCGCCAGCAGACATTTCAGGCTTAATCAAATATTCTCCGGCCTTCAAGGAAAGACCGCCATCCTGGAAACGCGCGACATAGGGAAATATCTTCGCCGTTTTCGGGGCAAGGATATCTTCGGATTCCAATTGCCGCGAAATCTTACTGATCGAGCTACCAGGCTCAATAAAGACGATTTTTTGCTCCGCCAGCGGCCCCGGGGCTTTAATAAGCCATACGCCGTAAGCAACCAGAACTGCAATACACAGAATTCCAGTCAGGAACAACGCTATAAGAGCATTTAAAATCTTCATTTAGACCGCTTTAAAAATCAGGGATGCATTGGTACCGCCAAAGCCAAAGGAATTGGACAGCACGGCGTTAATCTCCCGCTCCTTGGCTGTATGAGGAACCAGATCCAGCCCTTCGGCTTCTTCTGCCGGATTATCCAGATTTAAAGTTGGCGGCGCAATATTATCCTGAATGGCCTTTACGCTGAAGATCGCTTCAACCGCGCCCGCAGCGCCCAGTAAATGGCCGATCGCGGATTTGGTTGATGAAATACTGATATCTTTCACAGCATCACCAAACAGGCGTTTAACAGCGCCCAGTTCAATCACATCACCCAGCGGTGTCGAGGTCCCATGGGCATTGATATAATCGATTTCATTGACTGCAAGACCTGAACGCTTCAAGGCGGCTTCCATCGCGCGGTAACCACCGTTACCATCCATAGCCGGTGCCGTAATATGATGGGCATCACCCGACAGACCGTAACCGATAACTTCGGCATAGATTTTGGCCCCTCTTGCTTTGGCATGTTCGTACTCTTCCAAAACGACCGTACCGGCCCCCTCACCGATCACAAAGCCGTCACGACCCTGATCAAACGGACGGGACGCTTGTGCAGGCGTATCATTATACCCTGTCGACAATGCCTTACAGGCCGCAAAACCACCAACGCCAATCCGGTTAATCGCAGCTTCGGCACCACCGGCAACCATGACATCGGCATCATCCAGCATAATCAGGCGCGCCGCATCACCAATGGCATGCGTGCCCGTCGCGCAGGCTGTTACAACAGCATGGTTCGGACCTTTAAATCCATATTTAATTGAAACCTGACCCGAGATCAGATTAATCAGTGAAGAGGCAATAAAGAACGGTGAAATCCGCCGCGGGCCTTTTTCAGCCAGAATTAAAGAGGTATCGTGAATATTGGTCAGACCACCAATACCAGAGCCGATCAATACACCTGTCCGGCAACGGCTTTCGTCATCTTCAGGCTGCCAGCCGCTATCTTCAACCGCTTCCATAGCTGCTGAATACCCATAATGGATAAAACGGTCCATTTTCTTTTGTTCTTTAGCGGGTACAAAGCGATCCAGATTGTACAAATGCGGTTCATCGCCTTCTGTCAGGGGCACTTCACCGCCGACTTGTGATGGCATATCTGACGCATCGAAACCGGCAATTTTATTTATGCCGCTGGCTCCGGCAGTGATTTGCTGCCAATTATAATCAACCCCGACCCCTAACGGTGAAACCATTCCAAGACCCGTTATCACAACACGGCGCATACGCCTCTCCTCACTTATTATTTTCTCTGCTCAAAGCCTAATTGATATAGCACAATTGTACTACAAAAGAAAACGGCCCACATAATATTTTACGTGGACCGATTTTCTAAAAAACTTAAAGCCTTATTACGCAGCTTCAGCGTTCTTTTCGATGAAGGTAACGGCTTGGCCGATGGTTGTAATGTTTTCAACCTGATCATCCGGAATTTCTACGCCGAATTCTTCTTCAAACGCCATAACCAGTTCAACAATGTCAAGACTATCAGCGCCCAGATCATCGATAAAGCTTGCTTCCGGCTTTACTTTGCCTTCATCAACGCCAAGGTGTTCAACGACAATTTTTGATACTCTGCTTTGTACATCACTCATAATTCTAACCTCTCCAAGGCAGTTATTTCACTGTAACAGGTATTAACCTGCGTGGATGGATAGCATAAATCAACATTATTGCAAAGCTTTTTTAGCTTAGATCATTGCCATGCCACCATTAACATGCAGCGTCTGACCCGTCATATAGCCCGCATCTTCTGAAGCAAGATAGGTCACAGCCGCTGCAATATCTGCGGGGCTGCCCATTTTACCGGCTGGAATATTGGCAACCAGCTTATCATGTTGATCATCACCCAGAACTTCGGTCATGGCTGTTTTGATAAAGCCCGGTGCTACACAATTAACTGTAATGCCACGGTTGGCGATTTCCGCTGCCATTGATTTTGACATGCCAATCATACCGGCTTTGGATGCGCAGTAATTGGCTTGTCCCGGATTACCCGTCACACCAACGATTGAAGTAATATTGATAATACGACCCCAGCGGCGTTTCATCATACCGCGCATAACTGCCCGTGACAGACGAAAGGCAGAGGTCAGATTGACATCCAGAACAGCCTGCCAGTCTTCATCCTTCATCCGCATCACCAGACCATCACGCGTAAGCCCGGCATTATTGACCAGAATATCGATCTGACCCATTTTTTCTTCGGCTTCTTTAATCACGGCATTTGTTTTATCAGCATCATCAAGAGAACCAACAACAACATGGGCGCGATCGCCAAGCTCGGCTGCCAGCTTTTCCAGTGCCTCGGCTTTGCGGCCATTCAGGGCAACCGTAGCGCCCTGCCCATGCAGATGTTTTGCAATCGCGCCGCCAATACCACCTGAGGCCCCTGTTACCAGCGCCGTTTTACCTGTCAGATCGAACATGTTTTCTCCTTAAATTTTCTTCTTCGATAATTGTTATAGCCACAGCAATATTGCCTAGCCTTTTAAAAATGCCTCGATATCCGCGGGTGTCTGGATAGAAACCGCAGGCAAGGCGCGATCAATCCGCTTGGTCAGACCGGACAATACTTTACCGGCACCGACTTCGATCAATTGTTCTACACCGCGTTCTTTCATATAGAGCACAGATTCGCGCCAGCGCACCATACCGGTGACTTGTTCAACCAGCAATTCACGGATTTCTTCTGGAACCAGAACTTCGCTGGCGGTCATGTTGGCGACAACCGGTACCACCGGTGCCTTGATATCAACCTCCGCCAGTGCTTCGCGCATGCGGTCAGCCGCCGGAGCCATCAGAGCACAATGGAAAGGCGCGCTGACAGGCAGTAGCACTGATTTGCGCGCGCCACGTTCAGAGGCCAAAGCAATTGCAGCCTCAACCGCTTCTTTATGCCCGCTGATCACAATCTGGCCATTGGCGTTATCATTGGCAGCCGCGCAGATTTTGCCATCCTTGGACACTTCTGCTGCAATGGCGACGACATCTGTATATTCCATACCCAATATAGCCGCCATCGCGCCGACACCAACCGGAACAGCCTTTTGCATAGCGGTGCCGCGGATTTTCAGTAACCGGGCGGTATCAGCAAGGGTCAAAGCCTTCATCGCTGTCAAAGCCGAATATTCACCCAAAGAATGCCCCGCCGCCATGATAATCGAATCATCATTTTCAAAATCTATATTGCCTTCGGTTTCCAGCACGCGGGTAATGGCAAGGCTGACAGCCATCAACGCCGGCTGTGTGTTTTCTGTAAGGTTCAGATCGCTTTCCGGCCCTTCGAAAATAAGCTGTGACAGCTTTTGTGATAAGGCATTGTCGACTTCTTCAAAGACCTCTCTTGCGACTGGAAAGGCATTATAAATTTCTTTTCCCATGCCGACAAACTGGCTGCCTTGCCCCGGAAACACGAACGATTTTTTCATTTAATCCTCATTATCAGGTTGAAAGTCGGGTGAGTTTAACGATTTGAATAAAAGCGATCAAGACATATTGACCATGACGGTTTTTAAGATAAGCTTCAAAGCATGAAAAAGGCACAGAAACAAAAAGAATGGTGGAAAGGCGCTGTTATTTATCAGATCTATCCTCGGAGTTATCAGGATAGCAATGGTGATGGCGTTGGCGACCTCCCTGGTATTATCAGCAGATTACCCTATATCGCGGATCTTGGGGTTGACGGTATATGGCTGTCGCCCTTTTTCAGATCCCCGATGAAAGACTATGGTTACGATGTGTCCGACTATCTGGATGTTGATCCGATGTTTGGTACACTGGACGACTTCAAAGAATTGCTTGATACGGCGCATAATCTGGGTCTGAAGGTCATTATTGATCAGGTTTATAGCCATACTTCGGATCGGCATTTATGGTTCAAGGAAAGCCGCCAGAACAAAACCAACCCCAAAGCCGACTGGTATGTCTGGGCCGATCCCAAACCCGATGGGACAGAGCCGAATAACTGGCTGGCTGAATTTGGCGGCGCCGCGTGGAGCTTTGATATCCGCCGCGGCCAGTATTACAAACATAACTTTCAACCTTCAATGCCTGACCTGAACCTTTATAATCCAGAAGTGCGTGAGGCGATCAGCAACGTCATGCGTTTCTGGCTTGAACTGGGTGTGGACGGCTTCCGTCTTGATGTTGCCAACATGTATTTATATGACCGCGAATTCCGCGATAATCCGCCAAAACTACAAGGTTATACCCGTTTTGGATCCAAGCTTGGCGAAGAAGGTTTCTTCTATCCTTATGATATGCAATATCATATCTATAATAAATGCCGTCCCGAGAATATTGACGTTTTAAAAATGCTCCGCAAAGTCTGTAACGAGCGCGAGGGCACAATGATGGTCGGTGAAATGTTCAGCGATGATAGCGTTGTCCGGGCGGCTGAATATACGGCGGATGATTCACTACTCCACACCGCGTATCATTCACAATTATCCGAACCTGAATATTCGGCCACCAAAATCCGTAATGCTGTTGAACATTTCCTGTTAACCTCCCCGACCAGCTGGCCTTCATGGGCGTTTAGCAACCATGACTGGATCCGTGTCGCCTCCCGCTGGGCGGCCAATAGAAGGTATTCTACCGAACAGGCCAAGATGCTCTATGCCCTGCTCTGCTCTCTTTGGGGGACGATCTTTGTCTATCAGGGTGATGAGCTTGGCCTTGAAAATGCCGAGCTTAGGGCGGAAGACATTCTCGATCCGCTGGGACGGCATCTATATCCCGAATATATCGGCCGCGATGGCAGCCGGACACCTATGCCATGGAAGAAAAAGGCTAAAAATGCCGGTTTCAGTGACGGTAAGCCCTGGCTCCCGGTTTTTGAACGCCATTATCCTTTAGCTGTTGATGCGCAAGAACAAGATCCGGATTCAATGCTTAACTTTGTCAAAACCTTTCTAAAGTTACGCAAAAAGCATCCCCGCCTGATTGACGGGCCAATACGCTTCCATGATTCTCACGAGGATCTTCTGGTCTTCACCCGCGGTGATGACATGCTGTGTTATTTTAATCTGTGGCCTGATGAAGTCTGCGTACCTATGCCTTTCGGAGACTGGGAACCATTGGAAGACACCGGCTTTTCCTTTGAGCTTAAAGAACCATCATCCATTATCCTCCCCGGCTTTGGGGCTGCCTTTCTACAAATCAGACGTTAAAACAAGCCTCAAAACTTTTCACTTGATCTTTTGTTTGCCATAACGTAAAAAGAATGGAAATCATATACAAAGTAATGGCCAATATTATGGATCAAGACACTGAGACCGGAGCTAAAGATAAATCTGCTTTCAACAAAGTTTCTCGTAACCTTGGTCGTTATGCCTGGGCTTGGCTTTGGCCCATGACGAATAAAGCAAGTTTCAAAGAAATACTCGGTATTTATACTTTTACTATAATGGCGAACGCTTTTGGCTCGCATTTTTTACCTACACTTGAAGATGTTGCCGAAAAGCAAAATATAAAACCTGAAGCAATAGAGGTTTTAGACCCTTACCTCGATGTAAAAGTACAAACCAATAGCTTTGAATCCCAACTACATGCGGCTACAAAACTGCCTGGTGTTGTAGGGTTCGGATTTTATATGTATAAAAAACATACAACTGGCGCATATGCAATTCGGAGCTTCACACCGCTTGATAGCATATTACCTGACATGACAATTAAATCGTTAGGTGGAAATTGCATCATAAACCTCGAGGATGCTCTCGATACTCTGGAAACAATCCGATCAGACCCCAGCCTTGATAAAAAAAGCGACAATAACTTAAAGATTGCTGTCACAAGCATTCTTTTCCATGAAGTTCGTCACTGTGCTAAAGATCAAAGAGAAGTGGTCCTACTTCTTCGGACAAGTTAGCGGCAAAGTTAAGCTACATCTGGTTGGTTGATGTTATGCCGCTTGTTTCTCATATTCAGGGGCATGCCCCTGAATATGAGAAACAGTATAA
>Ga0136590_1000560_pt1 | contig 17031 bp, 20 predicted proteins | sample AntRauMFilla3765_FD_104934 | JGI IMG/M metagenome (GOLD analysis project Ga0136590, IMG submission 104934) | Saline lake microbial communities from Rauer Islands, Antarctica - Metagenome Filla 3 #765 | ecosystem: Environmental > Aquatic > Non-marine Saline and Alkaline > Saline | place... | reverse complement strand
TGCCCTAGGACAGGGGCAGATTCAGAGCAAAGGTTGGTAATAGGGTTTTTGGTGAGCGCTTTGTCTTCCCGCTCTAGGAATCTGCCCTAGGACAGGGGCAGATTCAGAGCAAAGTAAATAATAGGCCCTTTGGGCCTTTATTTACTTTTTAGATAGCACTGCTCTTTTGTATACATTTAGGTGTTCTAAGGCTGTTCCGGTTCCTTTTACTACACAGAACAATGCTTGTTCGGCTACCTTGGCTTTTACTCCGGTGCGGCGGCGGATGAGCTCGGGGAAGTTGCGTAGCTGCGATGTTCCGCCGGTCATAATGATTCCCCCATCGATAATATCAGAAGCGAGCTCGGGTGGTGTATTTTGAAATACATCTTTTATTGCCTTAATCATCTCCCGCAATTCTTTGCCGATTGCTCTCACGACCTCATTACTCTTAATTTCAGTGGTGCGCGGAAGTCCAGTGAGCATATCGCGGCCATTTATATCCATCGTAAGCTCCTCCTCCAGCGGCAGTGCGGTGCCGATAGTAATCTTGATTTCTTCTGCCGTCTTCTCGCCGATAGCCAGGTTGCGGGTCTTTTTCACGTAGTCGATTATAGCTGCATCCATTTTATTTCCAGCGCATTTGACTGAGTTGGCAGCGACAATTCCACCCAAAGAAATAACAGCCACATCGATGGTCCCGCCACCAATATCGACAATCATATGTCCTTGTGGCTCGTAGATAGGTATCCCCGCGCCAATCGCAGCCAGGATAGGCTCCTTCACCACAAAGGCATTGCGAGCTCCTGCTTTCATCGCTGCCTCCACTACCGCTCGTCGTTCGGTAGAAGTCACTCCGGCGGGGACCGATATCATCACATCGGGACGGAACAGATGGTATTTACTCAGAGACTTGCGCAGAAAATAGCGCAGCATCGCTTCGGTGACTCGATAGTCGGCAATCACCCCGTCCTTCATCGGTCGGTAGGCACGGATATTTTCTGGAGTACGTCCAATCATGAGCTTGGCTTCAGCCCCCACTGCCAAAACTTGATTATCATCTGAAACAGCCACTACTGACGGCTCATTAAGCACAATTCCTTGACCAGGCACAAAAACCAGAATATTTGTAGTACCCAAATCGATACCTACTTTAGGAACAAAATTACCAAACATATATTGTAGCGCCATAGTACCAGTACCTAGGAAAAAGAAAAGACGTCTGGGAAACCCGGTGTCGCCGGAAGTGGAGATGAACGGAACCGTTTCCATACGGTTTGAATAATCTGATGGGTTTTTGTACAGTGCTTATGATTTCGTATACATAGCGTATCTGCTATACTACTTGGCATATGTTACACATTGGAATGAGAATCGCTGATATTCGCGAGACCGCTGGCATGACCCAGTCTGATTTGGCCAAGAAAATTAATACCACCCAAAGCGCCATTGCGCGACTCGAATCAGGCCGGCAAAACATCAGCGCCGACATGCTCAAGAAAATCGGTCGAGCCCTAGGCAAAAATCTCATTACCCTCTCTCCTGGCACAGTCAACGTATCTATCACGGGCGGCAAGAAACTCTCTGGGACGATTCAGACGAATACATCTAAAAATGGTGCAGTGGCACTCTTGTGCGCCTCTTTGATTAATAAAGGTACGACGACGCTGCACAATATTCCCCGAATTGAAGAGGTGCATCGAATTATCGAGGTGCTGGAAAGTATCGATGTCAAAGTCGATTGGAAAGACACCACCATGGTGATTACCCCACCCAAGAAATATAATCTCAAGAAAATCGACGCGGTGGCTGCCCGGCGGACTCGCAGCATTGTGATGTTTATTGGTTCGCTCATGCACCACCTCAACTCATTCTCTTTGCCGCAGTCGGGCGGCTGCAAACTCGGTAGTCGCACGGTCAAGCCACACTTTTATACCCTTGAACACTTTGGAGTCGATATCAAAACGACTGAAGATGCCTTTAATATCACCCAAGCTGCAAAAGTCCCTCAGGAGATTATCCTCTACGAATCAGGCGATACGGTGACCGAAAATGCCCTCTTTGCAGCCGCTGGCCGACCAGACACCACCGTCATAAAATACGCGTCCGCCAACTATATGGTGCAAGAAGTTTGTACCTTTCTCCAGCTCTTGGGGGTAAAAATTGAGGGTGTGGGCACTACTACCATGACGGTCACTGGGGTAAAAGGCATCAATCAGGACATTGAATACACCTTGGCGGAAGACCCTACTGACAGTATGTTCTTCTTAGCTGCAGCGATTGTGACAAAGTCGAGTATTACCATCACTCGCTGCCCGATTGAATTTTTGGAACTCGAACTCTTAAAGTTGGAAAAAATGGGTTTTTTGTATAAAAAGTCTAAGCCGTACCTGAGCCACAATGGAGTGACCAAGCTGGTAGATATCACGACCAAGCCATCCAAGCTCGTATCGCTACATGAAAAAATCTACGCCCGACCGTACCCAGGACTCAATATCGACAATCTGCCATTTTTTGCCGTGATTGCGACCCAAGCAGAAGGACAAACGCTGATCCACGACTGGGTCTATGAAAAACGAGCTATCTACTTTACTGATTTGGATAAGCTCGGGGCTGAAACGGTCTTGGCGGACCCCCACCGCATCTACATCAACGGACCAACGCCCCTTCGGGCCAGCGAGCTCATTTGCCCGCCCGCTCTGCGGCCAGCCACCATCCTCATGATAGGAATGCTGTGCGCCTCAGGCGAATCCGTACTGCGCAATATCTACAGTATCAACCGCGGATACGAAAAACTAATAGAACGCCTCTCCGGCCTAGGAGCGCAAATCACCTACCTCGACGAGTTCTAGGCAGAAAAACGCTCACGTAATTTACAAAATAAAAGAACCCCCAAACGCAAGCGTTGGGGGTTTTGTATATTGATTGTGGTTAAAAGCCGGGAACTCGCTTCTGAGCAGTCACCTGCTTAGAACAAATAGCACAACCGTGCCGTTGCAAAACCAATCCTGGTTTGCCAGTAAACACAGGCCGCTGAGACAAGACCTCGTATTCATGTACGCAGTTGCTCTGCAATTCGCGCTGCTTTTGGGCAGCAACGGCTTTTTGTGTACGAAAGGACATGCGAACCATTTTATTCTCCTTGGTTACTTGATTGCTGAAAAAATTGTAACACAATTTCAATTAAAAGCAATGGCACATGCCCCGAGCAGCATTTATTGTTATACTAGGCCACTATGTATGTTATTCAAGTCACTCCCCTGATAAAAGGCACCCGACTTGAATCGCTCTCTTATTTCTCTGGTGTCCAGTACGAAATCGGTAGTTTCTTGCACGTCCCTATCCGCGGCAAAAACCAAGCAGCGATTGTGACTGAGACCAAGCCAGTGAGTAGCACCAAAGCAGCGCTCAAGGCAGCAACGTTTTCTCTGCGCAAACTGCCAGAACAAAAAAACCCGGCCTTACTCCCAAAGAATATCCAAGATACAGCAGAAGCACTCACCTTACTCTATCCGAGCTCGGCAGGGTCGCTCTTATTCTCCTTGCTGCCACCGGATATTCGCAATGGCAGTCGACACTTTCCGCAGACTGCCGTTGTCGAGCATGCCCAAGAATCAGCGCCGCAAGTACTCACTGCCAAACACAACGACAGGTTTGTGCAGTACCAGAGTCACGTTCGGGGTGCATTTGCCCAAAAAGGCTCGGTGTTGTTTGTGGTACCCAGTGCTGCAGAAGTCGCGTTCGCCCAACAATATCTCAGCCAAGGCATCAAAAAGCGCGTCGTGGTGCTGTCTCCCAGCCAAACAAAAAAGCAACGAGACACGGCCTATGCCAAAATCGAAGAGGAACAACAAGCAATTCTTATCATCACCACACCGTCATTTGCGTATCTCGACCGCGGTGATATTTCCTCTATCGTTGTTGAACAATCTGCCAGTGGCCATTATGTCGGTCGCCAGCGACCGTACCTCGACCATCGCACTGTTCTGACTCTCTATGCCAAGATCTCAAAACGATCTCTTATACTCGGAGACACTATCCCACGCACAGAAGACGAAGTAGCGCGCCGAGAAGACAAATACCTTACCTATGGTGAGGAAGCAAAACGAATTGCGTTCACAGCTCCTCTTTCAATCATTACCCAAAAAGATAAACCGCGGCCCGAAGCGGCTTTTCAACTTTTTTCACAAGAGCTCAAAGTCAGTGTCGAACGGGCACTGGAAGCACGCGGGCATGTCTTCTTCTATTCTGCTCGGCGCGGCTTGGCACCCGTGGTTGCGTGTATCGACTGCGGATACATTTTCCGCTGCCCCGACTCAAACACCCCCTACTCACTGGTGCGTACCATGAAAAACGGAGAGGAGGAACGCTGGTTTGTCTCCAGTACGTCTGGACGCAAAGAGAAAGCCGCTGACGTGTGTCTGCAGTGCGGCTCATGGCGGCTGCGCGAACGTGGTATTGGCATCCAGCAAGTAGCTGATGAATGGCGACAAATTATGCCAGAATGTGACATTACTATCCTGGATAACCTCACCGCCACCACCCAAAAGCAGGCCCAAAAAATCACCGATGAGTTTTTTGCTAAACGCAGCGGTGTGCTGATAGGTACACAAATTGCTCTGCCGTATCTCAATCAGGGCGTAGACGTAAGCGCCGTTATTTCACTGGATGCCACCCGGGCTATTCCGACTTGGCGAGCGGATGAGTATCTGTTTCGACTCCTCATGCGTTTGCGTGAATGTACCGCCAAAGAAGTAATTGTGCAGACCCGCACGGATTCAGACAACCTCCTGCTCCACGCGACCAAAGGAGCTGTCGAGCGGTTTTATGACGACGAGATTGCATTGCGCTCAATGATGAAATATCCACCGTATAGTACGTTTGTGTTACTGAGCTGGATAGGCAATAGTGCGAGCATCATGGACCTCGGTAAACCGGTCGAGGCTCTCTTGGAAAATATGGAAGTTCAGTACTACAACAACCCCAACTCTTCCAAAGCAAAAACTCTCCGCCATGGGTTAATACGCATTCCCCAGACTGACCGAGCGCAATTCACCAAAATCATCACGCTACTACGCCGCGTCCCGCCGTATGTCAAAGTGGAAGTAAATCCGGAAAGAATTGTGTAGGGGCTAAATGAATGCCAGAACGAGAACTGCTGCATTTGGTTTTGCGTGCTTTTTGTCTTCTAAAATGGACTCCTGGGAAAAATTTACACTCCCATTCACCTCACCTGGTCGCGCACCCCTGGACTCACCCTCCGCTTTCAAGTATATTTTACGTATCTATGGCAAAACTCGTACCAGAAAATCACCCTGCCCTACACACCATCGCAGAAGAACTTACTGCTGAGGATTTTGACAGTGGCGCAGTGGCAAAAATAGTCAAGGGGCTCCGCGCCGCCATCAAAACTTATGATGTAGACGGCTATGCTGCCGTGGCTATTGCCGCCCCACAGATTGGCGTCAGCAAGCGACTATTTCTTATTGAAGACCAAAGCGACCGCGACGATGCTCTCCCGACCGTCATTGCTGTCAATCCGCGCATTACGAAAGTATCTAAGAAAACTCACGAAGTCGGGGAAGGCTGTCTGTCTATTCCGGACACGTATGGTTTGGTCACTCGACACAAAAATGTCACCATCGAGGCTTTGGACGAAAACGGTACTCCTTTTACTCGTGGTGCTGGCGGCCTCCTGGCGCAGATTATTCAACACGAAAACGACCATCTCGACGGTATTCTCTTTACCGACCGCTCAGACAAAGTCTGGCACAAAGGCGAAAAACCCCTAGACGGTTCAGAAGACACCGAAGACTAATTATTTAAATGTATGAAATTTGCGTACTTTGGTGGTGAACCACTTGGCATTCCGGTTTTAGAAGAACTAAAACAAAACAACCTACTCCCAGATTTGATTGTCTGCAATCCCGACCGCCCGGTGGGCCGTTCTCAAACACTCACTGCCCCCTCACTTAAAGCATGGGCAGCTAAGAACGACATAGCGGTTTTCCAACCAACTTCGTACCAAAATCCCGCTGATATGTCAGTACTCACCGAGCAAGACTGGGATGTATTTGTCGTAGTGGCGTATAACTTCATTTTACCAAACTGGCTTTTGGAGATTCCTGAAAAAGGCGTTTTGAATGTACACCCATCTCTATTGCCGTCACTCCGTGGGGCAAGCCCGATTCGCACAGCCATAAAAGAAAATTTAGTCGACGACATCGGCGTAACCATCATGCTGCTAGATGAAGAGATGGACCACGGCCCGATTTTGGAACAGGAGCAATTTCTCCCCAATGCAAACAAGTGGCCGTTGCCCGGACCAGTGCTCGACGGCTTCTTAGGAAAAATGGGCGGACGCCTCTTATCTGATGTATTGCCAGCCTGGGTCAGGGATGAGCTCTCACCCCAAGACCAAGACCACGAATCTGCGACGTACTGCGGTAAGCTGCAAAAAGCCGATGGTGAACTTACTATCAATCCGCACAAACTCCCTGTAGGAAAATACGCCACTATCAGTTGGCACACCATCCAAGCGTTAGAAGGAATTGGTGGCACTTTTTTTGTGCACGCACAAAAGCGCGTCAAAATAACAAAAGCGGAGCTCACCAATGGTGGTTCGCTCCGCTTATTGCGCGTCGTACCCGAAGGTAAATCAGAAATGGATTTTAGTCAGTACCTTCAGTCTGTAAGCTAGCGTCGAGCATCTGTTCTTTGGCCGCTCGACCCGCATCTTTATCGAGCTTGATTTGTTTGTCTTTCGCGCGACGCAATTCTTTGTCCAGTTCGCTACGCACCTCGTCTATCGCCACCTCAAAACTGTCATCGGTTGACTCAGCTCGAAAGAGTGTCCCATCTACCATGAGATTCACTTCTACTCGATGCACCGGTCCAGCCTTGTGCGGAGCAGTTTTTTCAAATTCTACATCACAGGTAATCGACTGTGACTCTTTGAGGAACTTAGTCAGTGATTGCATTTTTTGCTCTACCAGATCTGTCAGAGCCACTGCTTCTTTTAGATTGTTGTACTTGAAGTTTATGATTGGAAATTCCATTGTGTGATTGGTTTATGTAATAAATTCCTACCCTTCACAAGATTCACAGACTGCATTACTCACATGCATTCGGGGTTTTTTGGGAGCATTTTGTGCTTCTGAAGACTGTGGTTTATTTTCACGGATATAGTCAATGATATCGCTTGATTCATACATCGAGACATCGGCTTCGGTATCCACTAAAAACGGAACTTGTTGTTTTCCGCCTTTTTCCATCAGTTCTGCAGCCAACGTCTCATCTTCTGAAACATCCTTTAAGTCGAACTCGACACCGAGATTTTCACCCATTTGCAGGACTCGCTGACAGAACGGACACGTTGGTTTGTAGTACAAGGTAAACATAATTTAAATCATCTAACTGTATAAGTCTCCCTATTGTACTACGGATGAGAAGTTATTTTGAGTCGGGGATACCGAATCAAGAATACATTTAAAATGGTGTCAAGATTTTAGTTATCTCCACTAAGAAATACTGCAACGCCGCTGCCGAGTAACAAAAAAACCGCCTCGTAAAGAGGCGGTTTTTTTGTTGATGCGTGGATTACGCAGCTTGTTCTGCAAGGCTAACCTTTACAGCGTTTGGTCCTTTTGGACCTTCACCTACTTCAAAAGTAAGTTTGTCTCCTTCTCGTAGATCGTCAAACGCTACACCTTGTAGTTCGTTAACGTGGAAGAAAAGATCTTTGTCTTCTCCCTCTCGAGTAATGAATCCGTACCCGTTGTTTAGTCGAGCGATAGTTCCTGTTTGCATATTTTGTATACTTAACAATTTTTAAATAAATCTCAAACCTTCCTGAGAATGTAACAAAAACTGGTTTAGTACACTTTCGATTTGATACCATAATGTACCACAGGTTGAGAATAAAGCAACACGTTTTCATCGACTATACATCCCATGTCCGTTGATTTATATTTCGTGTTCACAAACAAAGGAATGAAAATTGCTATGGGTTATAGTTAGCTTATATGTACATTATTTTTGATATTGGTGGGACCAATACCCGGGTGGCAGCCAGCGCCGACCTAGAGACATTTGGCACACCAGTTAAATTTAAAACTCCGCTCAACTACGACGATGGAATACAAGCCATCCATGCAGCCATTGCCGAAGTGTCAAAAGGTGAAACAATTAAAGGTCTCGCAGGTGGCATTAGAGGGCAGCTAAATCAAGAGAAATCGGGCATTCTCAGCGAAGTGATTTTGACAGACTGGGTGGATAAACACATCTCCGCAGACATTGGCATTACCTATAATGCGCCAGTCTATTTAGAGAACGACACTGCTATTGTAGGGTTAGGAGAGGCGCATTACGGCGGTGGTCGCGGGTATGAAATTGTTGCGTATCATACTGTCAGCACCGGAGTCGGCGGCGCTCGGCTTGTCAACGGAACTATTGACGTTGCTCGGGCTGGTTTTGAGCCTGGACACCAAATCCTTGATTTTGATCGGAGTTACCTCGACGCCAGCACACCACCAACCCTCGAAAATCTCGTGTCTGGAACGGCTCTTCAGCTTGCTCGCGGCGTAAAACCCTACGAAATACCCCAAGATGATGCAGTCTGGCCAGAACTCGCCATGCGTCTGGCTGCCGGCTTACGCAACACCATCGTGTATTGGTCGCCTGATGTGATTGTTTTGGGTGGCTCGATGATTGTAGGCGACCCGCGAATTCTTTTGGATGACATTCGTTTTTATACAAAAGGCATTGTGGAAGGTCTGACAAAGTGCCCTCGTATCGTTGATGCTGAACTCGGAGACAACGGAGGACTCTATGGCGCCATAGTGCTACTAAAAAAGACGCAGAGGTAGCGTGCCGTAGTAGCAAGTCAGCGGTTTGAATGAGTACTGTCACTTGACACAGCTCGCAGAAATAGTGATGATATAAAAAGTATTAGTGGTTTACCCACTGACTCAACCACAGACATCCACAGGACTGCTGTGAACCATTAAAAGAAATAGAGAAAACAAAATATGGGGGCATTGTTCAAAACACAACAAAACTCACAGCTTCGACACTATCATGGAAATGTTGTGCGCTCGCTCTTTGTGACCAACAGCGTTGTGTTACTGATTGCCTTTCCCATATTTAAAACGGAAGCCATCATTCCGGTTTTCTTTGGTACGATTTTAGTCATTACTTTGATTTTATTGGCAGCCCTGACTACTTCCAAGTACGGGTGGATACACACAGCAAACATGGTAGTGGCTCTGTTGTGCGTTGGGATATTTGAAATTCTTGCGTTCGCGACCGATTTTTCTACTGATCCTTTGGTATTCTTGATACGACAAGGAATAGCGCTGAGCTTCTTGTTGGCACTCTATTTTAGTGCCCGCACAGTATTAGGGGTATTTTCACAAAACAAACCAACCCCGCACCTTGCAGAAGAAACTAAGGAACCCGTAGTGTCCTCAGAAACAACAAACGAAGAACTCCTTCAGGAGATTAAAGAGAAAAACGAGCAGCGTGAAGAATTAAAATAAGTCGGTGCGCACTTTTGTGGTTTTTCCGACTCGGCTACTGCACCTGAGGTGAAGTGTACAATCGTCTACGGCGATTGTTTTTGCATGCTGTTGACGAACAAAAAATACCAAGTACTATTTAAAACCGTTACGTAGCTCTTTGCAAAAGACTGGCGATTACCGTACATAGATAAATGCATCGTTTAAAAAAACAGTTCTCTGGGGAGTGCTGTTGTTTCCCCTGCCCTAACGAATCTCGAAGACCAAACAGGAGTTGTCTCATGAACGTCGATACACTTTGCAGTGCCTTTGAAGAAGATTTTGGATCTGTGGACACGGTGGCAGATGCAAATTTCCATTCGACCCGCGTGACTCACAATGATTTTTTGTTAGACATCGAGGTGTCCGATGAGCAAGTGCGGATACATAATATTGCGGTGTGCCCTATCGAAAAAGGCATTGGAAGCGCTGTGGTCTCGATTATCTGTTTATGGGCACTCGAGGAAGAGCTCGATGTGGTTGCCCTAAACGTCTTACCTGACGCAGAAAACTGGTGGATATCGCGCGGATTCTATCGTATCAGTGCCAATAACGATTTGTATTTTTCAACTGAAATCGAAGAACTGGACGAGGAACGACTCGCGGATACGTGTTTGGACGCTTTGTAACAGACAAACTGCTACCACTCTCAACTGCTACGCTTTGGCTAGCAGTTTTTTATTGCTAGAGTATGTTTTTTAAATTCACTCTTTTCGTGTTCAAAATACACACAGGACATCACTTTAACTGTTTTTTTTGTTATAATATGAGGATATAAAGTCGCTTAATAATCTATTTGAATTAATTATGTTTGAGAGTTTTCGGAGAAAAAGCAAAGAGACTGAACCAGTATTGCCAAGCAAGGCCGAAATGGAAGAACGCGCGGCAGAATATGCAAAAGAAAACGGCAAAGCAACCTTTTCCGCCAAAGATTTAATTGAAGTGGAAGAACAACAGAAAGCGTTTGATAAAAACGGCTGGAACGCAGTTGGTGAAGACAAGGCATTTAAAAAAGAGAACGGCGGAGATGTCGATGGCACACCGATAGAATACACTCCCGTCAAAAAAGACGACCAAAAAGCCGCTTAGATTTTACATCGACAAAAAAGCCAATTTTGGATATTCCCTGAGACTGGCTTTTTTGAAGTGCTGACTACAACCTGAACCTCTCATACACTTTTCACGACGAGATTTGCTAGTAAAACAGGTTGTTTCGTACTGTAACCGTATGAGGGTTTGAGTCTGCCCTGCTTAATAGAGTTCTGGATTTACAAAAGGTATTAAAGCAACTGTCATCGCATCAAGATAAAAATCTGTTCGGGTAATACTCCCGTTGGTCAAAATACCGACCGTGCCACTATGTTGCTTAGAATTCGTTTCGTTGAAAATAATGCCTGCTACTGCACCCAACTCTTCCCCAGCATCAATAAGCTCGCTTACTCTCGATGGCAACAAGAAAGAACCGGTGCGACCAAAACCCGTCTTGCTGTTGTTGTTCAAAATACACATCCAGGTAAACACCCAGTACCCTCCAGCAGTTTTTTTCTAAACCACCCTCTAAGTCCCACGCAAAAATCTGCTGCGGGGCTGACTTACGACACTCGTGCGCTCGGTTTTGTGCTCCTGTTTGAGTCTCTTGTGAACCAATTGGTTGGTCAGGAACCTGTGACTCTACAGCAAACGTGGCACAGGTGAATTCTTCTTTTGGCCAGACCATCCCAAACGCTCGCTGCGTAGTCTCTAGCTTTATCGGATTATTCGACCCCACAATAACGTGTTTCATTATTAGAGTATAACAAAAGAACTGTGAGCTTGGGCTTTGTATCACACTACGGCAAAGTTATTAATAACTTTGCAACCTTACATTAATCAAAAAAATAAAGCCGCACTTAAATAAAAAGGGCCCTTTCTTTTGAAAGATGCCCAGTTGGGTGTCGTTTATACTACGCTTGGAGCTACTGCGAAATGTACTGTTCTCCATGTATTTTCAGCCGGCGTATGGCCTTGCTTATTTTTCCACTCACTCTTTGCTTATCAATACCGAACATTATGGCAATTTGTCCAATGTTCATGTCTGCAATATAGTGCAATCGTATCATGGCCCGAATATCTTCTTCGAGGATTACTGCATCCAACATCTTGGCAACACAAACTGGTAGCTCTGAGAGATATACTTCTTGATATGCTGATAGCTGGTTTAGGTTTGCAAAAGTATCGAGCAATTCCATCCCGCTTTCATCACCAAGTGGTGAATGAGCAGAAACGACACTGATTGTCCCGTATTCCCTGGCCTCAGCATAGTGCGTGTGCCTTTTACTACGCTGAGCATCACTCGACATCACTTTCACACACTGAAGCAAGAATTCTTCTAGCAAACACAAGTCTTGATCGTGACGATTAATGGTGCGGCATACATCCTCAAAGATGCCGACTGCTTCATTAAGCATCATGTCTTTTTCACGGTCAGAGGTAGCCAATTTGTGGTAGCACCGAGCAACATTGCTGATAACTCCCAGGTTTGACACCACCAACAGAAAGAGCGACAACTGATTATCAGTTTGCTGCACATCTTTGAGCCAAAGGGCTTGCAGCAACGACTCTTGTTCTTGCTCAAAAGACAGATCTTGGGCGCTGTTTTCTTGTTCGTTTTCAGTTTGCTTACACATAACCAAACCCTCGACAGAGACAAGGAAAAATAAGATAAGGAACTACTCAAATCAACTGCGGAGATTATACTGCGAAAGTATATATAGTCAATACGTCGTTGCTCTCAGTAACCACAACTGTCACTGCAGTGAATACTTCATTTGGTGTCTGTTCTCCTATCAAGCTTCGCTTGTGTGATGACGTTAGAACTTCTTATTTAAATAATTGCGAATGATTACCAATATTTACCAGTGTCAAAATTAACAGTCCACCATCTACTTGGTACATCAATAGAATATCTGGTGCTATATGACATTCTCTAAATGATTTTAAGTTTCCAGTTAATTTGTGGTCTTTAAATCTTTTTTCTAACTTGTTTCCATTTGATAAACGTTCGACAACTGCAAAAAATACAGCTTGTTTAAAACCTGGCAGTTTCTGTACGCGTTTAAACGCAGTCTTGAAACGACGCGTTCTAACAATCTCGTATTTCATACCCTAGTGAACCAAATCACTCATGAGAGCATCTACAGAAGCAAAGCGTCTAGCTGAACTCTTTGCTTCTTGTGTTTCGGCAATAAGCGCCTGCTCTTGCGCTAGCGTAAATCCGTTTTCAGTACGCAAATCTAACGGAATACTTTTGCTATTTATCACGTTAGTTAAGAAAAGTTTAACGGCACTAGACATATCAAGACCCAAATCGTCTAAAATCTTACGAGCTTCTTCTTTAGTCTTCGCATCTATTCTGATTTGTATAGTATTTTGTGTACTCATACTTCCAGTTTATATTTTGTAGTGACAAAGTCAATACAGATATTTTACTCCCCTACGAGATGATGTTCGTACTTTTATAGTTGATTAGTTTAGTCGCTCCTTTATCAAGAGCCCTATAAATAAATAACCATTGAGAACCAAAGAGATGTAATATGCCCAAAAATCCAACAATACCAATGAATCCTTCCATGGAACCATCAGGCCACCCAGAGTCAATAAATAGTGGCAGAGTATAGATAAATATTGCGGCCTACGGAGGTCCGACCTCCGTAGTTACGTTGATGCGTTGTATTTTAATATTTTTGTTCATATTTTTTATTAAAAAATGAAGCAGCAATCAGTGTACTTTTCACCTATTCTATAAAACAGATGCGGTTCGCTTGCCGTTATTCAGGATAATGTGACGACTCTTTTGCTAGTTTCATTTCTTTTACAGAGTCGATTATTATCTTGACGGAAGACACCAGTATCAAAAGTGCAATACTGACGCCTATTATGTAGTCCGGCCATTGGCTGCCAAAATACACCACAGATACACCAGCTACGATAACACCGGCGTTCATGGTCATATCATTACGAGAGCAAACCCACGCTGAGCGAATATTGATGTCGCCACCTTTATGTTTAAACAGAAGCCAAAAGCACGCTGCATTCGCCACCAGGGCAAGCAGACCCACCACTGTAATAGCCTGTCCGTTGGACACAACTGGATTAAGGATTTTTGTAATCAGCTCGTATATAACGTACAAAGCCATGAGTGACATGAGTACCCCTTTCATTACTGACACTTTCGCTTTTATATAAGCGCTTTTTGCGACCACTAAAATACTCACCCCGTACACAAAGGCGTCGCTCAACATATCCAACGAATCAGCCATCAACGCAGTTGATTGGTAGATATGACCAGCCACGATTTCTACCAAAAACATTGTGATGTTAATAGCAAACACTGTCCACAATATTCTTTTGAGCTCATGATTGTGCTCATCTGTGACCTCAACTGAACAGCACTGATCTGACATACTATTGACTATACCATCAACGATGTCTTCTACGTGCGTACTAAGAATTAAAAATCTCTGAAGATGGGACAATCTCGTCTGCGTAGGCCCGTCCTACGCAACCGGTTTAGTTGGTCAACAGTGAGATAAAATCTCAACCCTACAAACCTCGGCAATAGATTATTCTGGTACACTAAAGCTCTATGGTAAAAAACCTCCTGATTATCTGTGTATTTTTTGTGACGACTTCATTCGCCCACGCGCAGACTCCCGAACCAGACACACCCCAAAAGGTAGAGGAGACAGTGCGGGAGTATTTTGTCGAGACTCCAGTTTTGATAGATATTGCTCGTTGTGAGTCCAAGTTTCGTCAATTTACCGATGCGGGCAATGTCTTTTACGGTGGCTACGGCAACCAGATGGTTGGCGTCTTTCAGTTTTATGAATCAATTCATCAACCAGTAGCGCAAGATCTTGGATTCGACCTAGACCAACTCCAGGGGAATATTGAATATGCTGAACATTTGTATAATGAATCCGGGACTACGCCGTGGAAATCGTCACGCCACTGTTGGTACAGCTCTCCAGCAAGCTCAAGCAACATTGTTTCTGCACCAACTACCGCTTCCTTAACTGAGCAAGAGATGTTGAAAAAAATAGATCTCCTACAGCAAATTATAAAACTCCTGCAAACACTACAAGCTCTTAAATAGAAGCTGATTCATTCAAGAAGCTGTATTGAAATCCCGAGGACCGACCTCGGGATTTCACGTTCAGTAATTGTGTCGTTATATACGCATATAAAAGGCTTTTTAGGAGGCTAATCCCGCAATACCTCCCTGAAACTGCGGGATTAGCTCATTTTAGTACCTAGCATGAGGCCCGGAAAAACATCAATATCTCCGGAGGACGGGCCTTCGGAGACAGCTATTTTATTTCATCTAATGAATACCAATCATATTGCCTTCAGTGTCAGTAGCCAAAACCACATGACCATACTCACCAATGCTCATTTTAGATTTAAACACTTTTCGTCCAGCTATTTCAACACGAGCTTCCTCGGTACTGCTGTCCGGCTACGGAGGCCGGACCTCCGTAGATAAATATTGTGAGAGTCTAAATTCATAAATCCAGTATAGCAAAAGCACGTTCATTTCTGAACGTGCTTCATCTTGCTCCGGACCTTTGAGGCTGTGCGAACCTATTATATGTACAATGACGTCAAAGTGATGGTGCCTGACCTGCGGACTGACGGCGAGCTGGTGTAATTTAGCGATAAGCGAAGGGGGTACCCCCAAATCGACCCCTACACCCTTCCCCACAACATGTACCCATACCTTGGTGATAAAATTGACAAAATTTTTGAACAGGCGTAATGTCCCTCTCCATTAACCGATAAGTGATAGCAATATGGTGCAAGTAAAAAAACGAGATTGGTACAAATGTTTTAGGGATGAACTATTTAAGCAGCCAGGAGTAACCACTGACATGGGTGTACGTGAGGCAGCCGAACATGTCGCAGAGACCAATGATTTTATCGCCTACCAACTAGGTGCCATTAAGATGAACGAAGACTACGGTATTGGAGATAGTGCTACACCTATTATTCATGAGGAGGCATTAGTTAGCATTACCCGTATGGATTTAACGTCGCAGGATTATCTAGCAAGATATGTGAGCCTAAAGGACCCGATATTCGCTCGTGCTGCAGGAAAACTACCAAGAAGACTGATGCCACGAGCCAGAATGCGTTGGTGCGAACTATTCCTGCTCTCGGAACACTTGAAATAGTGATAATATATTTGTATGAGCTCCGAACTTAAGGAAATAACAAAAATAGTAAAGAAAACTTTTGCTGATTTTGGTATTAAAATGGAGATTACTAGAGCCTACGAGGGATTTAGTTACTATCATATTCGTATGGTGCCGACAAAACCAGTTCGGATGCATGAAATTAAAGGTTTTCTAGACGACCTTCGTTTTGCTACTGGCAAATACGTAATAAAAATTGAAGCACCGCTGAAACTTACAAAAGAAATCCAAGTGTCTGTCATACGCCTTGGAATGCCAGAGGAAATTGACTGGTCTACCCTATACAACAACCCTGCCATGTCGGGTGCTGTAGAGCCTTTAGTTGTACCGCTTGGAATAGACGACCAAAAAGAAGTGAACCTTATGGATATTGCCACACTACCCCACATGCTTATGGGCGGTCGGTCTTTTGTAGGTAAGACAAACTTTCTCCACGGAGTAATTAATACACTCATTCTACGCAATGGTCCCGACAAGGTTCGTCTGCTTTTAGCTGACCCTGAAAAAAATGAATTTGCGGTGTACAAAAACATCCCCCATCTCCTCACAAAACCAATCGATGACGTACAGAAAGTTGTACGAGCACTACAATGGGCTACGGCGGAAATGGAGCGACGGTACGATATCTTGGAATCGTCGAGCGTAATGGATATTAAGGAGTACCACGCCAATACCCCCAAGGCAGACCTAAAGACTGAACCAATGCCATACATAGTGTTTATTTGCGACGAGTTTGCTGATGTAATGTCGGAGTATGGCGACAAGGTAGAGACCTATATGATTAAGCTGGCACAGATGGCACGAGCTGTCGGCATACACATGATTCTTTCTACCCAAAGCCACGAACCTAGAATAGTGCGAGGTGCAGTCAAAGCAAACTTACCCACCAGATTGGCTTTTAGCAGCTACTCAGAAGAAGCTTCAATAGCAATCACCGACCTACCGGGCTCTGAACAGATAAGAGGCTGGGGCTTAACACTTTTCCAGGCACCATCGACTGAGTTTCGATTGATAGAAATACAAACTGGGAAAATAAAGGAGAAGGCTATCAAAACTAATATCTTGTCGGTAAAGAAAAAGTACAAAGTGGTTGATGAAAACGACCTGGACCTGAAGACACTGGAAGACTATAAGTTCTCCATGGATGAAGACGAGGAGGACGATTTATATACAGACGCAAAAACTGCTGTCATCGAAGCTGGAAAAGCCTCCACTTCGTATATCCAGCGTAAACTACGTGTCGGATACTCACGAGCCGCTCG
>Ga0136590_1000542_pt1 | contig 17377 bp, 10 predicted proteins | sample AntRauMFilla3765_FD_104934 | JGI IMG/M metagenome (GOLD analysis project Ga0136590, IMG submission 104934) | Saline lake microbial communities from Rauer Islands, Antarctica - Metagenome Filla 3 #765 | ecosystem: Environmental > Aquatic > Non-marine Saline and Alkaline > Saline | place... | reverse complement strand
TTTAGGCTGTGGAACTTCTGCTATTGTTGTAAATCAGGGCAATGATATAAGCCCGTTGATGTTTACTAGTATACCTATTGACCAACTGGCAATCGAGGAAGGCGTTGACGGTAAAATTAACACTTGGTATAGAACATGGCAGGATTTAAAAATAGCTGAGCTTGGCGACAGATGGAAAGGCATTAAAATTAATAACTCGCTTGAGCAGAAGCTAAAAAGCGATCCTGATGCAACTGCAAATAAAGTTTATGAAGGTGTAACTTATTATCCGGGCGAAGCTAAGAAGTTTTTATATTCTGTATGGGTAGATGGTGACAATGGACTTCTTTTAAGCCAGTGGACAGATAGTAACCCCGGTATTGTTTGGCGCTTTCAAAAAACAAACAATGAGACTTGGGGTCGTGGTCCTGTTATGAATGCTTTGCCGTCTATCATAAGTTGTAATGAGATGGCTCGCATAGAGCTTGCCTCTGCTAACTTAAATACTTTTCGTCCATACATGGGCTTTACAGACACTGTATTTAACCCTCATTCTTTTAAGCTAAGGCCATTTGAAGTTATTCCAATTGCTCCTATGTCTGATGGTTCCATTGCTCCATTACAGCCTTTGCCTAACTCTGCTAGCCCGGAATTTGGCCAGCTTATGATTCAAGATTTAAGACTGCAGATTAAAAGAGCTATGTTTGCAGAAGAGCCAACAGATACAAAGGGCGTTCAACCGCAGACGGCTTTTGAATTATCTATGAAAGAGCAAACTCTAGCACAAAGAATTGGTCCTTTATTTTCAAGACAAGAGCATGAATTTTTAGAGCCGATTATTTTTAGATGCGCTTATGTTTTGGATAAAATGGGCATATTACCTAAGCCTCAGATGGAAGGCGTTCCTGTTAAGTTCAAATATAAATCACCATTAGAGTTAGCCAGAGGGTTAAGAGATGCATCCGGTATAGGGGAGTACTTTCAAATGCTGCAAGGTATTTTGGGTCAAACATCGCAACTTTATATTAATCAAGAAAAGCTGCCATATATTATAGCTGACAAGCTACAAATTGATTCTAGAATGATAAGACCTTACGATGAAGTAAAAGAAGAGGCTAAAATGATTCAGCAGCAAGTTATGGTGCAGCAAGCAATGCAAGATGGTGAACAAGGCGGAGGCACAGAGCAATGAGCGATAAACCAACAGGTAATCCCTATATAGACCGACCTAATTATTATGCAGGCTATCAGGAGAGTATAGATAAAAATGAGCGTGAAAAACCTAATGATGGAATGGACGCTCTTTGTTATCGTATTTTTGAATGCACTGAAGACGGCAAAAATCTAATGAAGATGTTTGAAGATAACTTTATTTATCCGGGCTTAGCTAATCCTGCGAGTAATTCCTTTCAAATAGACTTAATAAGGTTTGAAGGGTATAAGGATGCATTTAGACAAATGAAAAATGCATGCATATTTTACAAGCAAAAAGAAGAAGCAAACAGGGGGGTTAAATGACTGATGAAAACAACAGTGTTACTGACACAAGTTTAACTAATAATGGCTCTATGTTTAACTTCAGCAATCAAGAAGAAAAAAAAGATTCTGGAAACATACCTGAAGATAATAAAGATTCAAATGCAGAGTCAGATAGTACTAATGAATCATCAGACAAAGAAAAAGAAACTCCCAAATGGAAATTAGATGATAATACGGAACTAGATGGCGAAAGGCCGGATTGGTTGCCTGAGAAATTTAAAACTGCATCAGCATTGGGAAAGGCATACAACGAGTTACAAACCAGATTTGGTGAAACTCCTAATGAGTATGATTTATCATCATCTAAATATATAGAACCAGATGCTGAACAATTTAAAGATTTTTCAACTTTTGCAAAAAGCAAAGGTGTGTCTCAAGATGTAGTAAATAAAATGGTTGAATCATTTGATAGTTATCTTGATTCTTTTTCTTTTGACTATGAAGCAGAGAAGGAAAAACTGGGACCTGATTATAAAGACCAGATAGAGATACTGGACAATTGGTCAAAGGGTAATCTTAGCAATGATTCTTACGAAGCATTAAAATTTTCAATAAAAACTTCTGAAGGCATCAAAGCCTTGCAGGAACTAAGGAGCGTAGCAATGTCTAATGATGTAAATGTACCAAGCGGAAATGATTCATCATCACAATCAAGCGAAACATCTTCTTCTATTTCGCAAGAAATTACTAATAATGCATCCAAATATACTTCTGACCAAGGATACAGACAAGCTACAAGAGCCAGGCTTGAAAAGGCATTACAAAAAGAAGGTAAAATGTAATTGACAATTATAGTATTGTGATACAATATTATTAGTAAATGTTCATTAGGACACCTTGACAGAGCGACCGTGAAAACGATACTCGCATATTCTGCAAGCCCTTGCTTAGAACGATAATCTTTTTTCTAACTAACGAGGGCTAAAATAATGTCTACAAATATATCACCTATCGATCAAATCGAATATGATTCTTTCGTAAAAGCTGCATATCAATCTTCCGGTTTTAAATTACGTGAAGCTTGCCGTTTACGTTCAGACGTAGTTGGCTCGTCTGTAGAATTTCGTAAAATGGGCACTGTTGTTTCCACACCTACTGGTTATGGACAGCAAGTTTCTGGACAAGATGCAGGCTTTTCTGTTGCAACAGTTAATCTTCAAAAATTTACCACTCCAATTTATGTTGATCGTATAGAGGATTTAACTACTAACGTTGAAGCAAAAATGGAAAGCTCGCAATTAATTGGCATGGCAATGGGCAGAATGTCCGACCAATTAAAAATTGATGCAATGAATAATTCAGCAGCAGAAACTATTGCCAATAATAGTACTGGATTTACTTACGATAAATATACTCAGATTATGCAATATTTTGATGATAATGCTATTCCATTGAATGAAAGATGGGTTGCAATGAAAGCGATTCATTTAAGAACTTTGCTTCATGCAAAACAGTTTACTTCTAAACTTTATACCGAAAATCGCGTAATTGATAATGCATTTGCTCGTGAATATTTAGGCTTTAATTTGGTAATTATTCCTAAAATGCCAGAAGGCGGATTGCCTACTTCTGGTGGTATTAGTACTGCTTTTGCTTGGCACAAAATGTCTCTTGGTACAGCTATTGGAGAAAACTTTTCTACTGAAATTAACTATGTACCTGAGAAAACATCTAATCTAGTAAACGGTGTTTTTTCTGCAGGGTCTACTGTTATTGATGTTGACGGCGTATTGAAAGTTAATAATGACGATTCTTACGATCCCACTACTACTAGCGATAGTTGCCTATAATAATTATTAATTGGAGATAAATATGGCTTTTGATATAAGAAATTTTTCGCGGGCATCTGCTGCATCTAATACAGGTGTAATTGAATATGAGGGCGTTGATATTAACGGTCCTGCTATTTTCTCTTACCAGTCAAGCGTTGATACTGTTGCAGAAATTGTTGCAGCTGACTATTTTGCTGCTGCTGTTTACGAGTTAGCTATTAAGGATTTAATCTGGATTGTTGGTACAGATGGTACTACTTTGTACCAGGTTGATTCTATTGATAGATTAGCTGCTACAGTAACGCTTGTTACAGTTTCTAGTTTAGCCTTAGTAGGAACTGCAAATATTCAAGATGACGCTGTTACTACTGTTAAGCTTGATGATGATGCGGTTACCAATGCTAAGCTTGCTGATGACGCTGTTTCGTTAGAGAACCTAGACGATGGCATTGCACCTAGTCATGTTGTTAAATACGCTGATTCTGTTACTAGCACTGGCGGTAATGCAACAGAAGCATTTACTGTAACTGGAGCATTAGCTACTGACTTACCGCAGGTTACTATGGTGGATAATGGCAGTAATGATGTGGCTGTTTTACAGGCTGCAGTAAGCGCTGATACTTTAACAGTTACTTTTGATGCCGATCCGGGCAATGATGCTATAATTAGTTATAGCTTATTACGCGCTTCTGCATAGGATGGATAATGACTGCAAGTAAAACAAAAATAATATCTTATGCCCTTACAATATTGGGGCATAAGCCGATACAGGATTTAAATAATCCTGATTCTATGACTCTTGCAGCCGAACAAGCTTATGATGTATTAATGCCGGAATCTCTGGAAACGGGAAGCTGGCGTTTTGCTGTTCAGATATCCCAGTTATCAAAACTTAACGAGACTCCGCCAAATAGATGGAATTACGTTTACTCATTGCCTGCTGGTTATCTTAAAATGATAAGGATATATCCTCAGAATTATGATTATGAGGTATATGAAAATAGAAGAATATATTCTAACTGGGGCGGAGAAACTCCAATGTATATGGAATATGTTTTCAAACCTGATGAAAGTTTATTTCCGTTTTACTTTCAGAATTTGATTGGCCATATGGTTGCCGATCATTTAGCTTTAAGCAGCGCTCAAAGTCCTGATTATGTATCGGTTATAAGGAAAAAGCTTTTAGTGGTTGAATCAAAAGCAAAAGCTGCTGATTCTCAAAATAGACCCAACTTTTCTCAAGTTGATTTTCCTGTTTTAAATCGCAGAGGCATATCAGACTCAACATATTCAGGTAATTGATATGGATACACGTTTATGGGCTCAAGATAATTTTAGTAAGGGTGAGCTATCCCCTTTGATGTACGCTCGAGTTACTACGCGCCCTTATTTTAACGGTTCAAAGACTGCCAGGAATGTAATACCTACTCCTCAAGGAGCTTTAACAAAAAGGTTTGGCTCTTTATTTAGATCGTATATATCCCAGATTAAAAATATCGACCATAGATTTGTCAGATTTGAATCATTTGTATTTCTTAACCAATGTACATATCAAATTTTGATTTATCCTGGTCACATAAGAATTTATCTTGAAGGCCTTATAGTATCTAGTATTGCAACATCAACAATAAAAACTGATGACATGCCTACATTAAGGCATTGCATTATTGATAACAGATTCAGGATTGCAAGAAGAAGCCACAGACCTACTGATTTAAAAAGAGCTGAAAATTCGGTTGCTATTACTCCAACAATATCATCACCTAAGTTTGATATAACTGTATCTTCTCCCCCAATTGGAGTTCCTCTAACAATATATCCAGTAAAATTTTATTCTGGAACTGGCACTTTACCGACTACTACACCTCAGATTAGAGAAAGTGTTACCTACTTTATTAAAACCTCAGCTACAGGAAATACTGTAAGGGTTTATGAAACATCAAAAAAAGCTAAAAATGGTAACGATCCAATTTTGTTTAATACTCAAGGTACGGGCAATAGGAATTTTAAAATCCAGAATCAATGGTCTCTTGTAAATGTTGGGTTTAAGCATCCGCCCACACATGATTTTAAGGATGTAAATTATAACGCAATAACATTTACTATATCTGGAACTACTTTAACAGCTAGTGCAGCTGTATTTACTACTGAACATGTAGGTGGTGTATTTATAGCTTTTGCTGGTGGAACTGCGAGCATATTAAGCAGGGCTAGCGCAACGAGTGTTACGATAGAAATTATAAATACATTTGGTAGTACTACATCATTTAAAGGTAGGAATGTATATTTAGCAGAGACTGCATGGAATGCAAAACGCGGATGGCCTAATGTTTGTGCTTCTTATCAATCAAGGGCATTTTTTGGTAATACTGCGACTTTACCGGGTGGATTATGGGGAAGTGCTATAAATGATTTTAGTGATTTTAGCCAATATGATGTTGATCCAACAGATTCAGTTTCATATTTTCCTAATGCTTCTAATGCAAGTGTTATTAATTTCATATCGCCATATAAGAGCCTTACTGTACAAATGGGTACAGGTATATTTTCAACTGGAAGCGATGTTGAAAGAGCTATTACCCCCACAACATTTTCAATGTATTTGCAGGATTCTATATCAGGAATTACATTACAGCCAAAAGATATTGATAATCAGCTCGTCATGGTTGCAGGAGATAATGTTTTCTCATTAATCTGGGATAATACTTTATCAGCTTATCAATCAAGTGCTATATCTGTTATGAGTGAGCACTTAATAAGAAATCCGGCAGATGAAGACACTTATCAATCAATGGAAGGCATAGCCACTAATTATACTTTTATAACTAATGACGATGGCACGATGGCCATTTATCAAAGTTTATTATCAGAGGAAGTATCAGGGTGGACATTAGCAAGTCTTTACCAGCAAAATGGACAGGCGAAATATAGAAAAGCTGCATCAGATAAAGATGGAAGATGCTGGTTTTTAACACAACGTCAGGTACCGACAAGAACTCCTTCTTCATTTTCAATAACAGGATTTAGTTCATCATTAAACGCTTTTAATGTTCCTTCCACTTCAATTTCGACAACTGTACCAGTTGCCGTTAAGTTTGCTATAAATGCATCTACCCCATTAGTAACAAGCCCACAAATTGTAGTTGGTACTCAGTATTGGGCGATACAAGTTAGCACTGGATATATACAAATATATCTTACTCAAGAAGATGCTTTAAAAAAAGAGGCAGCAATAGTTATTAATAATGCTGGCACAGGAAATAATATAACAACTTATCCTTTAAGTTATGATTATTTTATAGAAGAGCTTAGCAATGATGTAAGGCTAGATTTTGCTATTGAGTATGAAGGCACTCCTATTTCGACAATTAGTAATTTAATTTATCATAATACACAAGATGTAAAAGCTATTGGTGATGGTTATGGATTTGAAGGACTGGTATTTGATAATGAGTTTACATTTGATTCCTATGGTTCTAATCAAGAAGTTAGCAAGGCTTATGTAGGTTATCCCATACAATCACAAGTGGAGCCATTGCCACTATCTTTTTTAACGGCTACCGCTGCTAACTCAACTAATTTATTAAACCCCAAACACATACGCGCTGCAAAGTTTATGTTTTCTGATACTATCGGCGGAACTATAAATAATAAGCCGATTGCATTAAACACGACTAATCAATTTAGCATTGGAGAGCCTCCAAAGCCTGCAAGAGGATTTGTTGAAATGGCTCTTATGCATGGATGGGAGGATTTCAATAATCCTTCATGGTCATTTTTACATAACGATCCTTTTGATTTCACTTTGCTGGGCGTATTCTATACTGTAGACATATAATTTTACTGGAGAAATTATGGAACCTGTAACCATGATTAGCCTTGCAATGATGGCTGCTGGTGCTGTTACTCAAGGCGTTAGCGCTAATAGCTCTAAAAAATATCGCAAGCTTGGGATGCAGTTAGATGATGCTGCACTTGCTTCTAATCTTGAGCTTTTAAATGCTGCTAGCGAGGCTGAATCAGTAGCAGCTATAGATTCATTAAGAGAGTCATTGGGTACACAGACCGCTATAATGGCTGCCAGGGGCATGGCTACTGATTCTTCTCAAGCTGTTGCCATATCGCAAAAATCCAATCAAAAGTTTGCGCAAGACGAAAGATTCAGGACTTTAAATACCATGTCAAAAGCTATTGATTTGAAATCAGGCAACGTAAAATCTTATATTGATATGATGGCAAAAAATAGAAAAGATGTTACAGATATTGGAGTGAATGCTTTAAAAAATATTCCTGTTTCATCTCTTGAGTCATACTTTAAAAACCCTGGCAAGACTACTGGCGCACAATCTAATGGAAGCTTTGGTATGGAGGATGCATAATGGCAAATGAAATACCTCAATATGAATCCAGACAACATTTATCTTTGGGTTCAGAGGGTAGTTATTCTGGAGCTTTTGAATCTCAAGCTCAAGCTAGCAAGCAGATAACCGAAATTGGGGCTAATCTTGCATTAAAAGGTTCTAGTGCGATAGCTGAAAATATGGGTCGCAAGGATGGTCTTAATCCTTATGGTGGAAATACACTACCGGCTATAACATCTTTTGATGAATCTTATCAAAAAGCATATTCGCAGCAGGCGGAGATGACTCTAGGAATGCAGGCAAATAAGCTTATCCATGAGTCGCAATTAGAGGTGTCGAGAGCTCCAAAACTAACTGGTGAATTACTTACTAAATTTGAAAGTAATGTTACTTCCGGGTTGGATTCTATAGCAAAAAATGCTCCTGAAAACATTAGGCCAGAATTAAAATTCAAGATGGCTAATGCAATGGAGAATGCTAGCTTTTCTTTGCATAATAAACTTATAAGTCAGAATATTGAAGATACAAAAGAAGCATGGAAGTTATCTTTAGAGGATGGCAATGAAAATATATCTCAAACTACTATAAATGGCAAAATTGAAGTTGGCAAGATGTTAACTGAAAGTGCCAAAGAATCAAATAAAACATTTAGAGAGCAGGGGTATATAAGTAGGACTCAAGAAAGAAGCGCTAATGCTACAGCCGATCAAACATATTTGAATGGCAAGTATATAAATAGTGCATTAAAGTCGGATGCAGAAGGTAATTTATCTAAATGGATAGATGATTTCTCAACTAAAAAACCATCTGATATGAATAATGACCAATGGCAAACAGCGTCCAAGGCTGTTTCTTCATATATTAGCGGTATTGTTAAAAAGCAAAATACTAATATAAAGATTGCCGGTTCAAATTTTGTTGCTAAGGCTACTAAAGACCCAACTAGCATAAGCTCCACTGATATAGAAAGTTTAAAAGATAACACTGATACGTTAACTTTTAATTCATCTATGAATACATATTATAACAAGTTGCATAGAGCTTCAAAAAAAGATAATGCGACTGCATATTTAAGTAAGAACTCAAATAACCCCGAAATTTTTGCAACTGCTACTGCTAAAGAAAAAAATGACGTTTTAAGTTATTTAGCTGGACAGATACAAAAGGAATCCACGAACTCCGCTAGCATGGAACCTTTAAATGCATTTGAAGCAAGAACACAAGCTATTAATCAAATCAGTGGAGAAGTACCCGAATATACCTCACAACTTAAAGGTATGGTTGCTAGTGGAGACCCGGATTCCATTGACAGAGCATCACAGGCATTTGACTCTATTGTTAGCGAACCGGGCGGAGTAAGAAAAGTTCAGGGAGTAGCTAATGACTTAAAAACAATGTCTATTATGGATATATATAATCTTAATAGAGAAGTTAGACAGCAGTCACCTGAGCAAGCTGCTGCGAATGCTATTCAAGCTGTAGATGGAAGTGGTGAGGAAAGACGAAAAGCTATAGAGAATAGCTGGAGCAAAGTTTTATCTAACAATAGACTGAAAGGAGAATCTAAGGAGGCTACAACCTTAGGGATGCTTAACTACAATCCAAAGCTTCCAGTTAGAAATTTACCTTTATTATCTCTTAAGGCGAATAAATTATTACATGCATCTTTTGTTACAAATGGTGGGGATATAGAGGCTGCTAAAAAAACAACTTCTCGCGCTTTAAATGATGCGTACGGAAGAACCAACATGAATAAAGAACCGGAAATAACATATTGGCCTATAGAGAAAAAGTTAGGTATAGGTCCTGATTATAAGGGCGTAATACATTCTGATATGGCGGAACAATTTAATACTCAAGTATTAGAAATGAAAAAACAATACGAGCAAGGTAGACGGGATACATGGCTTGAGACTAAAGGAACTATAAATCATGAGCAGATTATTAAACTGAAAAACTATTTTGAAAATAATGAAGAAGGCAGCGTAAAGGAGCTAACAAAATTAAAAAAATATCTTAAAAATGGCGGTCTTACGGTAGTTCAGCATCGACGCGGTCAAGAAGATGTATTATATGATGTTGATTTAGTATCTACAGGCAGGCTTAGTGAAAGGGATGATGGAACTATATCAGGATATGAAATGATGGCTAGAACTGAGAATGGTCATCGCTCTTTTACTATAGACAATGGTTTGCAAAGTTCAATTGTTTATTCTCCAAATAAAAATGAAATAGAAAAGAAATACAATGAAGTTTATGCAGTATCCCAAAACAATACTCCTAAAGAAGTATTTAAAAAAACTAAAGAACAAATAGAAAGAAAAAATGAATCTTCTGATTATGCTAAAGCTAAATTTGAAGAATCACGAAAAAGAATTTTAGGGAAAAATAAAGATTCTGATTTATCAAATAAAAAAAGAAAAAATTCTTTAGGGGGTTCTAGTGCCAATTGATAAATTAAAAGCTTATGAAATTTACACAAGGCTTAAAGAACAAGGAAATTATTCTGATGATTCAATTTCTAAAATTCTTACTTCAGAAATAAAAGATTCCGGTAGCGAATTAGATCTCAAAGAAGCAAATACACTTGTTAAAGCATTTGAAAACATGAACTACAATTCAACTGAAATATCTGATTTAAAAAGTGGTGGTTATTCTAATTTTTTAACTGAAAGAATAAATAAAAATATTGATTACAATAATAGACCATTAGATAAATATCCAGAACCTGAAAGTTTAGCTAATATAGAAGATGATTCATTCCAAGATGCATTTAATGATAGTTCACTTAGTACTGAACCTTCAATATTAAATAAAGGTCCAGAAGAAACGCAAGATACAAAACAAGAATCAAGCAGCGATATAAGTCCAGAGATAGGCGCAGTTGCAAATAAAGAAGTAGGAGCAGAAGCATCTGGAGCTATAGAAGAGAAGCCTGAACAAGCATCTGAAGAACTACCTGAAGAACTACCTGAAGAACTACCTGAAGAACTACCTGAAGAACTACCTGAAGAACAAGAGCCCCAGAAAGATCCTGAAACAGAATTAAATTTTGAAGAATTAGATAACCCGGGTCTTGATAGTTTGACAAAAAAAGTTCAAGAGCAAGAATCAAGACAAAGTATTGAAGATAACAACGAGCAGGATTCTTCTAATCAGCAACAGCAACAGCCATACTCTGGTCAAGAATTAGATCCGCTAGACTCTATGCAAGGTAAAGAAGAGCAGCAAGATTCATTATTGCAAGGTGAACCATCGCAGGATGAACTACCGCAAGTTGCTCAGTCTCAGGCGAGTAATAATAATGATGCAGAATCAATTGACGATATTCTTGCCAGTCTTGACCAGCCAGCAAAACCACAGCCAGCAAAACCACAAGTAAAAAAATCACAAAAAGCTGAAACAAAAAGTACCCAAAAAGATACAGGTGTTTCATTAAGGGATATAGACGCATCAGACCAGACTAGATGGCAGGGATTTAAAGCTGCATTTAGATCGGCAAATTCGATTACATGGTTGGCAAGAAATAGTTTCGATAGCTTAAATCCTTTAAATGAAGATGTACCGGATGACTGGAAACCTGATAATTGGGAAATGTTTTATGATGTTCCTCCCAAATATTTTGACGCTCTAATGAAGGCTAAAAGTCCATACGATCAAGAAAGAATAAGAAATATTATTTTAAAGCAGGAAGAAGATGACGAGATTATGTCTCAAGCTGGAACTGCTGAACTAATTGCTGGAGGATTGGCAGGCGGTATATTAAGCCCTGAAAGCTGGATACCTGTTGGTGTTATTGCAAAAAATGCAAAGCTTGGGTATGGAGCTTTAAAAGCAATGAAAGCCGCGTTGCCAGGAGTTGCTGCCGGGGCAATTGCTTACAATGCTGATAAGCTTGCAAACAAAAAAGGCGTTGAATTATCAGACGCTATTAATGACACTTTTCTGGATACTATGATTGGTACTGTATTCATGGGGGCTGGATATGGATTATCCCACGCTTTTACTTCTGGAAGAATCTGGCAATCAAGAAATATTCTAAAAGAGTCAATTAAGCATGATGTCGAAATTAAGCCTGTTGTAGACCCAGAAGATGGGACAGTATTATCGTATATAGTAGAAGGCGGAGAATCTGCTAGCGCTCAAGAAGTAGATATGATGCAAAGACTTGTTGATTCTCATGTTGATATGAGTGGCTTGTTTGCAATACCTTATGTTGGGGGATGGCTTGGTAAATTATCAGGTAAACTATCTCCTGCATTTAGAATGCAAACCTCACCTTATAAAGTATTACAAAATTTTAGTGATAAAGTTGCAGAACATGCTTTTATTACCAAAGCGGTAAAGCAGGATATCCCACGAGAGGAAACTTTTGAAGCCAAGATGATTAATAACCTTAATGGTAATAAAGTATTTTTATGGAATGTCAAAGGATTGCATAATTTAAGAAATGGTATAGATGCAGAAGGCCAATATGTTTCCGGGATAAAAAATCTTAAAGATTCTTATACAAAGCAAGGGTATATAACAGAAGATGAATTTTTTAAAGAAGCTCATGACGTATTTTTGACAGGAGAAGAATCAGAGCATTCATCCGTTAACCAACTTGTATCTTTAATCAGAGACGCAAAAGACCCTTTATGGAAAAGTTTCAGAAAGGCATATAACTTACCTGAAGATTTCCAAACTACTTCGCTTGCGCATGAACATTTCCCAAAAGATTATTTGAAACAGGAAGTTCAAGAAAATAGTCAAAAATGGGAGGAAATGGGGGTCAAATATCTCAGGGGATCTGATGCCACAATAAATAAAAGACACCAGGAAATTACAGATGCAGAAACAAAAGCTAAAGAGCTTGAAGATATTCATGATGATTTAATCAAAAGTAAAGAAGTTACTGATGAAGAAATAAAAGCTTCATCAAATAAACTTGCAAGAGCAAAAAGTGCAAGTACAAAGTTAAAACAGAAATTACAAAATGATTTAAGAGATGACGAAAACTTAAGACTTTTAGTTGATGATTTTAACTCATTGTCTCATACAGAATCTGAGAACTTATCAAAAATAATGGAAAAACATAAAGGGTTTGAAAAGGAAACTGAATCAAGCCAAAAAAGTTTGAATGAAGCAAAAAAACAGTTAGCTAAAACTGTACAGCTTAAGAATAAAGCAAAGACTACACAAACAGCGCAAAAGCACGCTAAAACAATTGAAGAATTAAAGCCGAAAATAAAAGAGCATGAAGCAAAATTACGCGAAGCAAAAAACAACATGGAAACAGAAGAGCAATTATTGCAAGAAAAAGCTTTAACTGGAGAAATAGATAAAAGATATTTTACTGAGGCATCTGATGGCTTAAGTGTTAAATTTAAAGATCCAAAAGACAGGTTAAAGTTTAGAGCGCCTTATGCTAATGATAAAGCAAGGGCTAGAGCTATGGGCGCTTTTAGAGAAACTATTCTTGGCCAAAACGCAGAGCAAACAATGCAAGATACTTTATATACTGTGCTTGGAAGCAGAATGGCAAGCCCTAATAACGCTAAAAGAAGAACTTTATTAATACCTGATACTATACTTAAAGAGAATGGTTTTTTAAATTCAGATGTTGTAGGTGTAATTTCAAATTATAGAAATATGATTGGACGACTTACTTTTTTAAAACAGGCTTTCCCTGAGCTTACATTAGAAGGAGGTCTTGAAGACTTAGTACAATTGCTTGCACATGAACACAGACTACGTGATATCAAAGTTTCACAAATGCCAAATGGATCTAAAAAGAAAAAAGCATTTAAAAAAATAAATAAAGAATTTAAAAAAGCAAAATCTGATATGAGCAATTCATATAATAGAATGATGGGAAGAAGCCAGATAGATGCTAAAACTAGATCTTGGGCAAATGCTGCTAATAATGCAGCTGTTACTACTAAACTTGGTAATCTACCATTATCAATGGTAACAGAGCCATTTGCCATTGTTATGAAAGAGGGAATATGGCCAACAATAAAAGATGGGATAGCTCCAGCTTTATTAAGAATGGAAGGCAGAATAAAAAAACAAGGCAGAGAAGGCCAAATGGGCGCAGCTGATTTAAATATCGCTACTGAGCATGTCGCAATGGGAGCTGCAGACCGAAACATGAACGGGTTAAGCGGTATTGATGATAAAGTAAATGCCTTTGAAAGAGTAACTGGAAACTTAGCGCAACATTCAGGAAACTTTACTTTTGCAAATTACATTGATAACTGGTTGCAAAGAATTTCAGCTAACGTTGTTAATAGTAAAATTATAAGACAAATGCACGAATACCAAGCTGGAACTTTAAGCCAGAGAGATAAAGAAAATTTACTACAAATTGGAATAGATCCTAAAAAATGGTCAGGTAGATTTATTGAGCAATGGAAAGCTGCTGGCGCAGATACAAATGGGGTAGGGGGATACCATGCTAATCATCAGATATGGACTGATGAGGAAGATTCAATCCTTTTTGGAGCAGCTGTTAGAAATACTGTTAGAGATACAGTTATTAGAAAAGGAATGTTTGACACTCCTTTTATTGCCGATCATCCATGGACACAATTTTACATGACATTTAAGGGCTGGCTATCTGCATCATTTTCTAAATTTACAATACCTTTGATGCAAAGAGGTGATGCCCGAATGATTTCGGGCGCTATAATGATGATGGCAGTTGGTACTTTAGTTTCGCCTATGCGAAGAATGGCAATAGGTAAACTTGCCTTTACTGATGATGACTCCATGTTTTGGAACGCTATGGTTGATGGAGGAGCATTTAGTTCAATTGCAAGCTTTGTCGAAGATGCTAATATACTAGCGCAGGGCAAAATATTAGAAGGCATACAAAGTGAAAAGTATAGAAAAATAACTTTAGCTGGTATGGCTGGGGGAGTAGTTGGAGGCATGGCAGAAGATACAGCTAAAACTATTAATATGGCTTTAACGCAAAACTGGAATAAGACTGAAGTAAGACGAGCAAGCAGATTAATGCCTTTTCTTTCTTCGTGGCAATTGCGTAGACAAGTAGATAAAATGGTAGAATCATTAAATATACCAGATACAAAAGCCGAGGCTAACGCCAATAGGAGACAAGCAAAATGGCCATTATAATTGATAATATCCTGCCGCGAACTCAGATACTTACAACCACAGGACAAACTGTTCTTGATGTTACCTGGACTGCTGACTACCCTAGTGATGTTGATGTATATGCTAGAAATATTGATACAGCTGCCAGTGATGCCACGCAAAAATTAATTTCTGCTGATTACTCCGTTACATTTATTGGTACGCAAAAAGAAGTAAGAGTTACTCTAGTTACAGGCGCCCCTGCTAATTTTGTTTACACAATTGTAAGAGCTACTCCAGCTATCAGAGAAAACTTTTATACTAATACTAATTTTTCTTCATCAATGCTAAATAGCGATACAGCTAGAGCAACAATGATTGAGCAACAAAATCAAATGCGCAGTGATGTTGTGGGACCAAGATATAATTTTAATGAATCTATAACACCTATAACAGATACTATATTACCAAGGCTACCAGCTAGGCATGCATGGCGTAAAAATGCTGATGATACAGCGATTGGAACTATCTTTATCCCTGATTTTGGTTTGGCTCCTAATATTGCTACTTACTTATTGCAAACAGCAAATCAAGACTTACCAAATGCACAAGCTATGGGAGCCTTATCTAGCGGTATTGTAGTTAATACTGTTAGTACTGGAGTACAGTTAACAAGAGTGCTAACAGGTACTGTAAATCAGCTTGGCATCGATAATGCGAATGGCTTGGCTGGAAACCCTAGATACTTTATTGTGCCTAATCCTATTTTTGATGGCACTTCTGGTATGGGTACGCCATCGGGTACAACAGCGCAAAGAGCAGTACCGACAGCTCCCAATGTAAATTTAAGATTTAATACTGATTTAAGTAGATTTGAATATTATAATCATGATAATTCAACGTGGAGACAGCTTGAAACCGATGAGGATATCGATGATTTAATTCTAAGACTTGCAGCTCACACTACAGGTGATGGCGCAAGTATGATTGGTCTTGAAGATATTGGCACTGTGTCAAATAAAACCATACAAGACTTAGCAGAATCTACAATTATAACTGATGCAGACGAAAGCGGTGTGCTAGTTAATAGCGCCCAATTAAGCTCGCTTGCATTGCTCTTAACCGGTGGAACCATGTCAGGTGATATTGACATGGGTAGCAATTCAATAACTAGTCTTGCAGCTCCAGTTAATCCTAACGACTCAACCAATAAAAGCTACGTTGATAATTTAGACTCTGGCAATGTTAAAAGTGTTAGTGGTACTGCTAATGAAGTAAATATTGATAATAGTGATACGCAAAATCCTATTGCCGGGTTATCTGCAACAATCAATGCGCCGGGTACTTTTACAATACAAAGCACTGTAGCTTTAGATTCAATTATAGATGATGATACCTTTGCTACAGCTACTGATTCTAATATTGCAACTTCTGAATCCACTAAATCTTATATTGATGGTTTAGATAATGATAATGTTAAAAGTGTTGTTGCTACTGCAAATGAAACTGTCGTTGATAGCACTGATATTCAAAACCCTATAGTAGGCTTAGCAGACAACACAACAATCCCTGGAACTGCAGGTATTAACATACCAACTGGAACTACAGTGCAACGTGTGGTGCCTACAGCTCCCGATATAAGCCTTAGATTTAACGTTGACAGTGAAACCATCGAGTATTACGACCATGGCGATTCCGATTGGGGGCAATTACCAAGCTCGTTATCAGGAACTTTTCTTCAGACTTCTGGCGGAACCATGTCAGGTGATATCAATATGGATGGTAATTTGGTAATTAATTTACCACTGCCAACTAACGATGGTGATTCAGCAAGCAAATTATACGTTGATAATCAGTCTGGTTCTGCTGGAACTGTAACCGCAGGCCTTGAAAATGAACTTGCATTTTATCCTGCTGATGGTGACACTGTAGAAGGTCTTGCAACTGGTAATAGCGCAACATTAGTAACCAGCTCTACTGGCGTACCGTCTTATACTGCGTCAATGCAAGACGGTGAGTTACTCATTGGTGTAACTGGTGGAACTCCAGTACCTGCAACATTGACTGCAGGACCTGGAATATCTATCGCTCAAAGCGCAGGTGGTGTGACTATATCCGGCACAGGCTCAGGCATTGGCTGGACAGAAGTTACAAGCACAACAAAAGCAATGGCGTCTGATAATGGCTATATTGCTAATAACTCTAGCGAAGTTGTATTTACATTGCCAACGACTGCAGCAGTCGGAACTGTGATTAATGTTGTGGGCAAAGGCTCCGGGGGGTGGAAGATAGAGCAGAACGCAGGGCAGAATATAAATATAGGTGATACAGCAAGTACAACTGGAACCGGTGGCAATGTATCATCTACTAATCAGCATGATTCTTTGCAATTGCTTTGCGTTACTGCTGATACTGTCTGGACTGCATCTGTCGCGCCTCAGGGTAATATTAATATCGTTTAAGGAAGCAATATGGCTACTAATAATTCTATAAATAACATTTATCGTGCCGGCAGATTAACCGGAGGGCAAGTATATACTTCAAGCACAACATGGTCTAAACCTGCCGGCATGAAAGATGATGATTTTATCTTAATTGAAGGCGTTGGAGGTGGGGGCGGCTCTAATGGAACCCCAGCTACAA
>Ga0136590_1000538_pt1 | contig 17404 bp, 14 predicted proteins | sample AntRauMFilla3765_FD_104934 | JGI IMG/M metagenome (GOLD analysis project Ga0136590, IMG submission 104934) | Saline lake microbial communities from Rauer Islands, Antarctica - Metagenome Filla 3 #765 | ecosystem: Environmental > Aquatic > Non-marine Saline and Alkaline > Saline | place... | reverse complement strand
GGCCCCGGTATCTTATTTATTGAGCGAGACGGTAACCCTGTGCGTGCTTTTGTCAGCAATGCTTAAATATGATGGTATTTTTACCTTGCAGATTAAGGGCAGCGGGCCAATCCATGCGTTGGTCGCTGATGCGACAACAGACGGTAAAATCCGCGCTTATGCCAGTTTTGACGAACTGGGTGTCAAGAAACTGGCCAAACGTAAACCCGATCGCGAGAATAATTTCTTTTATTTGCTAGGTAAAGGCTATGTCTCCTTTACGGTTGATCAGGATAGTGAAGATGTGGATCGATATCAGGGCATTGTTGAATTGCAGGGCGAAAGCCTGATGGATAGTGTCCAGTATTATTTTGACCAGTCCGAACAGATCAAAACCGCATTCAGACTGGCCATTCATCCGCAGGATATGCAGTGGCGGTCCGGCGCTATTATGATACAGCATATGCCCGTCGAAGGTGGCTATGCAGAGGCGGATAAAGAAATTTCTGATGAGGACTGGAATCGGTCTCACATTTTGATGGCCAGTTGCCGGGAAGAAGAGATTCTGTCTTCGAACCTGCATTCTGCGGATGTTCTGTACCGTTTGTTTCATGAAGAAGGCGTCAGAATTTATCCGCAGCAGCCGATTACCCATGCTTGCCGTTGCTCACGCGAAAAGATCGAGCATGTGATCTTGACCTTGCCGAAGGAAGAAACAGATTCAATATTGGAAGAGCAGGGGAAAATCGGAGTGACATGCGAGTTCTGTAGCCGGGAATATAATTTTAGTCCGAAGGACGTTCAACAACTAGAGGCCGAAGCAGAGAAATGACCGCCAGATTTTATCGAATAGTTTTCTTATTGGTTTTGATAACAGGTTTGCAGGCCGGATTGGCGGCATGTGTGTCTTCACCACCGGCCGGCAGGGTGGCGGTTGATACATATGAACATCTAGAGGCTTTGGCGCTGGATGTGGCTGCGGTTGAAATCCGTGACCAATATACGCCGCCGATGGCCGCGCCTTTCGTTGAGCACCGCATGATAAACCCGCCTTATAGTGCGGCTTATAATATGATGAGCCATGCTTTTGAATCTGTCGGGGCGAATGATGTTATCGAACTGCATATCATTGAAGCGTCGATACAGGAAACGCAAATTGAAGATTATCCAACCGGATTCCGGTTGTGGCAAAAACAGCGCGCCAAGAAATATGATGGCCGGCTGGTGGTCGAAGCGGTATTGAAACGCTCTGTTCCGCCATACAGCACCCTTGGTCAAGCGACGGTAACAGCACAACGGTCATTAACCGCGGCTGAAAATCTATCGCTGTCCGAACGGGAACAGGCCATTAACAGCATGATGGAAAACATGGTTCATGATTTACGGCAGGGGTTGATGTCTGTATTTGATGAAAAATTTGGTGTCTTGTTGGCCAAGCCCGTTATAACAAGCCCTTAATAAAAAGATTACCGCCGCCAGAACCGTGGGCTGAGCATGACCAGAAATGTAAATAGCTCAAGCCTGCCCATCAACATGCCAAGGCATAATATCCATTTTGCCGCATCTGGTAGCGGAGAGAAGTTGCCCTCAGGCCCGATGACATTCCCCAAACCAGGGCCGACATTTGAAATTGCCGTGGCCGCGCCTGACATTGCGGTTACAAAGTCAAGTCCACATAACTGAAGACTAACGGCCAGCAAAGCGAAAACGAGCGCAAACATAAAGAAAAAGCTCATCACAGCCACTGGTACATCGCGCGGGATAGGTTTGTGATTGTAATAGGCGGGGAAAACGCCATGCGGATTAATCATCTTTTTAATCTGTGAACTGGTGACGGCATACAGCACCTGGAACCGGAAAATTTTGATACCACATGTCGTTGAGCCGGCGCAGCCACCGATGCACATGGCAAAGAATGCAATACTGAGCACAAAATTGCCCCAAAGGCTGTAATTTGCCGTCGTATAACCGGTTCCGGTAATAAGTGAAGTAATGTTGAACAGGGTTTTCTGTACAGCATCAGCAAAGCCCCAGCCTTGATTTAGTAACAGGTAGGTAATAACGACAAAGGATATTGCGGCGACGATACCAAAAAACCAACGTACCTGACTGTCTCTGGTTAAAGCGGTGTAATCACCGCGGATTGTGCGTAAGTACAAAACGAAAGGTAAAGCGCCCAACCACATAAATACGATACAAATAGCATCAATCGCGGCGCTGTCAAAATGGCCGATAGAGGCGTTATATGTCGAATACCCACCTGTTGCAATTGTTGTCATGGCATGGGCGAAGGCGTCAAAACCGCTCATACCGGCAAGGTTATAGAACAGGGCGCAAAGCAGGGTCAGAATAATATACAGAACACCGATATAGGCCGCAATTTTGGCGGCGCTGGGGAGGACTTTCTCCATATCCAATGATTCTGTTTTAAACAACTGCATACCGCCGACCTGAAGTAACGGCAGGATCGATAGCGCCATAACCAAGATACCAACACCACCTAGCCACTGCAGAATAGCGCGCCAGAACAGAATACCGGGGGGCAGGATTTCGATATCGGCCATAATCGTAGAGCCGGTTGTCGTCACACCGGAAACAGCTTCAAAAACGGAATCTGTATAGCTAAGGCCGAGATCGGAAAAATAAAACGGTAATGCTCCAAAAAGCCCTGTGACAACCCATGCCGCATTGGTAAGCAAAAAAGCCTGTTTTAAATTCAGGCGCATGCTGTCCTGACGGGAGGTCAGGACAAGGGCCAAACCAAAGAAACCTGTAATACATTGGGATCCGGCAAAAACTTTCCAATCCGGATTATTGGAGGAGAGGTCAATAGCCATGGGCAGCATCATCGATGCTGACAGGATCAGGAGTAGAATACCAACGGTAAAGAGAACAGGCCGGTAGGACAAGCGCGATTCTCCTTTAGTTCAAGGTTTGTTTTTGATAGGGACAATCAAGGGAAAAGGCAGGGATATGTATATCAAACAAGCCGTTTTCCTCGTCTTCCATCGTGTAATAGCCGAACATAATGCCAGAGGGCGTCGAAAGTGGCGCGCCACTGGTATATTCAAAACTTGTGCCCGGTTCAATAACGGGTTGCTGACCGATTACACCTTCGCCTTGAACTTCCTGACTGCTGCCTAAGCCATTAGTAATTTTCCAATAGCGGCGGCGCAGTTTCACAGGTGTTTTGCGGTTGTTGGAAATTATAACTTTATAGCCCCAGACAAAAAGACAGTCATCCGGATGGGATTCCCCTTCTATATAAAAGGGCTCGACCTTAACTTCGACATTAAGTGTAGAGGCGGTGTAAAGGTCAATGATCTGAGCGTTCATAATTTTCGCTTCTGGATGGAAGATAATAAATACTGCAATGCAGTATACAAAAGAAAACCGGCCAGATCAATTGATCTGACCGGTTTAATTTCTAACCGTCGAATAGATTATTCGAGGCTGATCTGAACGCGGCGGTTCGCTGGTTCACGAACGTTATCCGCAGTTTCGACCAGTAGTTCATTTTCGCCACGGGCTTCGATACGGATCTTTGCAGGATCCACATCGCGGGCAACAAGAGCATCTTTTACAGACTCGGCCCGGCGTGTTGAAAGTTTTTCGTTGTAAGCCGTTGGACCAGAACTATCGGTATGGCCAGTGGTTACGATATTGGTGACATCACCGCGCTTGGAGATTTCTGATGCAACAGCATCCAGAACTTCTTTCGCACCGCTGGTCAATGTTGATTCATCCCAGTCAAAGAAAACGATGAACAGAGCTTCTTCCAGTTTTACAGGCTCGCTCGAAGAAACATCTTCAATAGGTGCCGGTAAATCGTCAACCACAGGGGCCGGAGCCGGTTTGACCATGGATTGAATATCATTGAGCAAGGCATAGAACTGATTCTTACATTGAATAACATCTGCGTCCCAGTTTTCTTCCTGCGTTTCAACCCAGCAATCAAAGCGAGCCTGAGCGGCCGCAGCTTTGTTGGCAACCAGTTCGCGTGCGCCGTTTTCAAGCACGGTGACCAGCATGTCGCGGGCTTCGCCCATTTCGACATAAAGCGCTTCATTCAGGTTCCAGTCTTCAAGCGGCTCGGGCATAACGACCTCACCGGAAGCGGCTGCCAGACCTTTGCGTGCAAAGTGAATAGCATCAGGATAATCCCGCTCTGAATATTGTTCCTGATTGGAAAAAGCACGATATTCTGCTGCCAGATATTTCGTGAAAGGGGTTCCCGTTGCCTGAGCTTTGTTCAAAGCCTCGACCTCGGTATTGGTTTGCGCGCCACAGGCTGCAACAAGCAGCACACTAGCCATTATGATAAATTTACCTAAGCGTTTCATTGAGTTCTCCGCAATTATTTGTAATTTATAAACGTATAACCTAAAAGCGTGTTCCACTGTTAACGGACTTTATCCTTTTTTTTTAGAGATTTAAAGCTTTTTTTATTTAAGTCTTTCAAGGAACTAAAATTTATTCCTTGCAATCGGCCTGGATTTGCATTATGTAATAGCTTCATCCGGCGTGTGATATTTTCACCTTATTTTCAGAACTTGCTGATATTCGACGGCATCTAAGGGGTTTTACGCCTACAGGAAAAAATAAGAAAAAAAAGGAGCCAACTATGAATTCTCAAATGAGCGGTCAAAATGTAATGTTTCTGGTAGCAAACGGTTTTGTTGAAAAAGACCTTCTATCGCTGCAACGTGCTATTATTACCAATGGTGCAACGTCCAAGCTTGTAAGCTGCGAAAAAAACCTTGTAAACGGTTTCAATGATGGTGAGTGGGGTTTGACCTTTCCGGTTGAACAATCAATAGATACAGCGCTTGCAGCTGATTTTGACGCTGTTGTCATCGTTGGTGGCAAACAGTCTGTTGATCGTCTGAGCAAAAATGCCCATACACAACGTATTATCGAAGCCTTTGTCGAAACAGAAAAACCAATCGTTGTTTTGAACGAAGCGGTTGAGCTGGTTGAAGGTCATCAAACACCTGAAAACATCGTACGTCTTGACGGCGAAGTTGATGATGATATGACTGTTAGCGTAATGAATGCTATCGTTACAGTTGATGATCTGGCGCACGCCGCCTGAATAAGGAGTTTTGTCATGCGGGCAGAAGTAGAATCAGTAGTAGCAGAGATCAATGAATCTCTGGTTCTGCTAAGGAGGCATCTTTGACTGGGATGTATCCCGGAAAAAGCTGGAAGAGCTGAACGCATTGGCCGAAGATCCCACTTTGTGGGATGACCCCGATAACGCCCAGAAAATTATGCAGGACCGGACGCGGCTGGAAACAAAAATTTCTGCTGTGCTTGATATTGAAAACACCCTGAATGATCAGGTGGATATGATTGCCCTTGCCGAAGCGGAGGGGGATGATGCCCTGATCAAAGAAGCAGAAAACATTTTATTCGATCTGCAAAAACTGGTGGCCAAACGGCAACTGGAAAGTCTGCTGTCTGGTGAAGCTGATGCAAATGACGCATATCTGGAAGTCAATGCCGGCGCGGGCGGGACAGAAGCCTGCGACTGGGCGAATATAATTCTGCGTATGTATTTGCGTTGGGCAGACCAGCATGGCTATAAAGCTGAAATCCTTGAAATGAGTGATGGTGACGAGGCCGGCATTAAATCGGCCACGGTCGAAATTAAAGGTGAAAATGCTTATGGCTGGCTGAAAACCGAAAATGGTGTTCACCGGCTGGTGCGGATATCTCCTTATGATTCAAATGCCCGCCGCCATACCAGCTTTGCCTCGGTCGCGGTTTCTCCGGTTGTTGATGACAATATCGAAATCGAAATCGAGGATAAAGATATCCGCATTGATACGTATCGCGCAAGTGGTAAGGGTGGCCAGCATGTCAATAAGACGGACAGTGCCGTACGGCTGACCCATATTCCAACCGGTACAGTAGCGGCGTGCCAGAATGGGCGTTCACAGCATCAAAACAAAGATACGGCGATGAAGATGCTCAAAGCCCGTCTTTATGATTTAGAGCTCCAGAAGCGTGACGCTGAAAAAGCCCAGATTGAGGGCGATAAAACAGATATTGGCTGGGGGCATCAGATACGCTCTTATGTGCTGCATCCCTACCAGATGGTCAAGGATCTGCGCACGCAGGCAGAAACCTCCCAGTCGCAAGCCGTGCTTGACGGTGATATTGACCTGTTCCTTGAAAAAGCGCTTGCCGCACAGCTCGGGAAGTAAACTTCCAAAACTGGCGGCAAGATCATGGCTTAAAGCTTAAGCTTATTCGCATTCACATACATTATAATGCATGTAACTGCCTGTCGCTGTTGGTGAGGAACAAGGTTGCTTGTCACCGGGTGAAATACAGGAATCTCCAACAAAGGGACTGATTGATGATCCAAACGGACCTTTTGCGGAGCTCTTGTTTTTCCAGTAATAAGAGACAGCACCACAGCTGTTTGTTGTTATCCAGGGGCCCCAGGTGTCAGTAACACAGTTAAACTGACGTTCTTTTTTAATATTACCGGGATCACCTGAAGAACAGCCTGTAATAACGGTCTCCATTTTACCATTACAGGTACAGGTGTTGGCAATTTCTGACCACGCCCCCCAGCCTGTAGGCGTAGCCGTACAGTCGTAAGTCCGCTCTTTGGTGATTTTCCCAGACGGGTCATCATAACCGGGAGGACACGAGAAATCTTGCGTGTCGGTCGCACTTGAATTACAGGTGCAGGCCGTGGCCTTATTAGAAGACCAAGTGCCCCATGAGCCGGAACTTGCTGTAGCAGCACATGTCCAGTCCCGGGTTTTAGTCGGAGAGCCCGTATATCCTGTAGGGCAGTTATCTGGGGCAGTTTCGGTTTTAGGTCCATCACATGCGCAGCTACCAGCGCCTGAGACTGTCTTTGTTGTGACAGGTCCTGGGCTGCATGTCGTATTGGTTGTTATATTAACCGTGCCAGTCCAATAACCCTTCCCTTTATAAGAAGTACAGGTTTCAGTCGTTGTGCTACTATTAGGCGTACAAGAACAGGAGCCCGAATAGCTATGACGTGTCCAGTTACCGTTACTACGGCATCTCCAGACTTCTTGCTTGGTAACACCAGCCGTAAGCGTGACTTTATTGTTGGGATCGTTAGAAGGGCTTCTGTAGATTTTAGGAGCCAGCGTCTGTACGACACTGCAAAGGGTAACGTTTTTCGACGGGCAGCCGACCAGTGTTTCACAATCCAGCGCCCCATCAGAATCAATGCCACGCAGTTTGGTGCCTGGCGGACATTCTGTTTCCGCCGGAGCATTACTGCATTTTATTTTACCGTCTGCAAAGCCATAAGCATAAGGTAAGTCGTTATCACTATAGGCATCACCGGTTTCTCCACAACGGAAATTAGCGTGGCTACCACCAAATTCTTCGACAGAAAAACAGCCATTTATTGTTTTGTCACATATCTCATTAAACTTAGATTTACCAAGTGTATTCGTGCCATCATCTTCAACGCGAATTTCACCCCCGATATCAAGTTGTTCTTGTGGGGTGGGCGAACCGATGGCAACCTGACCAGATCCACCACCAAGCAGATCGCGGATATGATAACCGCCTGAGTCGGCAATTTGCCATAAGGGCGTTTCAACGGATGAAAAATGTTTCATCACGTCATCATAGTGATCAGCATTACCGCTGTCGTTATATTCATTAAAGGCATATATAGCTTTTTTATCCAAACCGGAGTTACTGGTATTACAGTTTTCACCATCAGCCCGACTGGTATCGCAAGCAGACAAAGCAAAGCCCTCTCGCGTATAAGCACCATTTTTATCCTTACCCGTGCTGAAGATAAGATAATGTGCGGTATCAGCTGGCTCAATCAGGGTATTATTGCTTTTGTCTATAAGAGAAATACCGCCAGAATCCTGAACAAAACTGCTGGCAACAGCAAGGTTCTCACTGACAGCATATTGAAGACGGGCCTTATAGCCATCTATGGTTTCAAGTTCAGCAAGTCCAAGGCTACGGAAAGGTACGCTCCCCCGTCTGACAACTGCGTCTTCCATGGTAACCTCGCCAGGCCCTGGACCGGGGTTGGTATCGACTGTAAGCCTTTTACTCTGCTCAAAACACAGGCCGCCCGTGCAGTCCCCGTAAGTATACGTGGGGTAACCGGGATCACTCGGATCACAGACTGTTTCAACACCAAAATTGGCATCGCCTGGGCCAGCGGTTAAGGGGGCAGGGCAGGGATAACGGCCATTTTGAATTAAAAAGTTACTGATCGCCAGATTGACCTGTTCAATATTCGATACAGTAGTTTTTCGGGCGAGTTCAGCACGGTAAATCTTATAGGGCGTAATCAATGCAGCCAGAATAATGCCAATTATTGTCAGAACAATTGATATTTCTATCAGCGTAAAACCGCTTTTGCTGTTTTTTAAGATCTTCATTTAATCCGCTCCTAACCATTTATCATTTTAAAATACATTTCTAATTGCCGCATATGACATTCCCTGCGGCATCAAAACCTGTAACGAAAAATCCGGAACTACAGGTCGCTGGTGTAATGTTGCTTGTACCGATTTCATTCGTGCAGATGATGTCATCATCCGCGATGCCACGCATAAGACCAGCATCACATTTAAAGGCAATGCCATCAGGCCCGCCAATGTGATTGGGATCAAAACAGTTGTTATTTTCACTGCAGAATTCATTCGCGAAGCCATCATCTGCTTTTAAATTACCTTTGATGTGTAACGGTGCTTGTGGAGATGTCTCACCGATGCCAACTTTACCACCTGATTTATTTTTCATTTCATTGACACTGGCATATTGCCATTTATCTGACTCTTGCGAGATTGTGAATAACGAAAAACCATCATCGAAATATTCAGAGTTATCACCCAGACTGTAAATGGGGCTATTCCAGTCTGCATTTATGAAGTCTGCATCACCATCACAATTTTCGATATCTTTTGCCGTGCCGGTACAGGGGGCAATCAAATTGCCTGAATAGTTATAGGCGCCTTTGTTATCAGGGCCGTGTGAGACAATAGCAAATAAGAAAGCATCTTCGGCTGGTGCGCCGCTACCGGTGGGCGCTCTTTTAGCTGTTTCCCAATTCCATACCTTTGGAGAATTGCTGACCAATCGCCAACCTTCATAGCCAATAACACCGGTATCATAATTAAAAAGAGCGCTATTTGTCATATAATGAGACACTGTATAGGAAAGTCGGCCACCCCAAGGGTCTATTGTATCATCAAAACTGATGCCCAAAGCTTTGTAAGGAATTGTACCGCCAGTTATAATAGGATCAGGGTCTTCATCCGCATCGGGAAGGAATAAATTACTAGGCCATTTGGCGTCTCTGTTTCCAGCGACACTGCAGAGTAGGCCATTGCAACTCCCAATAGGTGCGGTAATACATTTTTCTGTGCCGGATAAGGGGTGTGTATGCGGCAGATTCGGTCTTGCAGGACAGGGGAATCTTTGATTTTCTGCGACAAAATTACTAAGCGCTATCCGTACCTGATTCTTTTTTGCTCTGTTTTCATTGATGATTTGTACATCAGTATAATGACGATAACTTTCTATGGCGATGACTGTGAACAAGCCTAGAATAGTAAGATAAATAGCCGTTTCCAGCAGAGTGAAGCCGGAAGCTGAACGGCTTTGAAACATATTTTTTATTATATTGCGTCGCATATGATAGCCCCGCTTGATTGAAATCCAACAACAAATTCACCTGGACTGCACGTCTGATTGGCAAGAACATCTGATTTTGGGACATTCGTACAGACGACATCGCCACCCACTATGCGTTCAGCCACCAAAAAGTTTCCAGGAGCAGGCGTGCCGCTACAGGAAATCCCTGTTGGGCTGGCAATGTTATCAGGAGACCAACAGTTACCACCGGCATTTGAACAAAGCTCTTTCTGGGTGAGTTTATCGCTACGCACATTGCCATTGACATGCAGTTTTTCTGTTGGGTTGGAAAGGCCAATCCCGACATTGCCGATGTTCAGGTTATAGATATCTTCGGTTCCTGAAACGAACTCCCACAGGCCTGAAATGGTGTAAGAGGAGAAATTCAATGTATCGTCATAATATTGATTATTATCCCCTTTGCTCAGGATACCGTTCATAAAGACAGCGTCCCCATCACAGTTTTCGGATTCATCATAGGTGCTAGCCAAGCAAGGGTAAGTTTTTATACCGTTTAATGTATAGGCCCCGGCATGATTGTCACCATGGCTTAATAAGACATAGTGACCACTATCGGATGGAATAGTAAGAGGTGTTCCGCTTTCTGTTTGCACAGCGATAGAACCATATTCCGAGAGATAGGTACTGTTATCTGTCAGGTAGGTGCTAACGGCATAGCTCATCTGATATCCCCAAGGGTCTAGGATACTGTCGAAACTAACTTCATCAAGCCGGGCATTCAAGCCAGTGACGTTAGATCTTAAGCTGTTAATAGGAATAACGCCAATTAATACCGGATCATTTAAAGCATCTGCATCCGCCGGCGTATCCCGTTCCCCCGCCACTTTACAGAGTCCTTCTGTACCATTGGTACAGGTGCCTATAGAAACCATAGCGGGGGACAAAGAACAATCCTCAATTCCAAAGCCGGGTTGGCCCATGGGAATGGAAGGATCAGCAGGACATGGAAGACGTCCGTATGCAATGCTAAAGCGAGAGATGGACGTTACGATTTGACGTTGCTTGTCATAGGTTTCTAAAACGCGTTGGTCATTAACATAGGCGGTGTAGAGTCTAAGTCCGGTGACGAGTAGAAAGCCGGCAATAACTAAAACAACGGCAAACTCAACCAGAGAGAAGCCACGGTTATTTCGAGCTATTGTCTGATTTTTTTGAATCATTCTTTCCCTACTCTTCCCTAAACACTACTCTTCAGCGTAGCACTGAAACGTAAAATTTTAATTAAATTTATCCTGAATCCGCGCATATTCGCCGTTTGGTTGGAGATAAAGCGACTGTTGACCTATCTTGTGAATATTATAGATTGGAAAGAACAGATTATAAAAGGATTATATCATGAAGAACATTTCTCAGTCGCGTCTTTTTAAAAATGAATGCTTTGTTGATGGGGCATGGGCGTCAGCCGCTTCGGGGAAAACCTTTGACGTTTTTAATCCGGCCACAGAGGAACGGATTGCGACGGCGCCTGATTTTGACAAGCAGGACACCAGACAGGCGGTTGACGCTGCGGTCAGGGCCTTTCCAGAATGGGCGGGTAAGACAGCGACCGAACGACAAAAGATACTTGAACGCTGGTATGAGTTGATTGTTGAAAATGTCGATGAGCTTGCAGCCATTTTAACGCTGGAGCAAGGCAAGCCGCATAAAGAAGCCAAAGGCGAGATTCTTAACGGGGCTGGCTTTATCAAATGGTATGCCGAAGAAGGGCGGCGTATTTACGGTGATATTGCACCGTCTAATCAGGATGATCAACGGATTGTTGTTCTAAAACAGCCGGTTGGCGTTTCTGCAATGATAACCCCGTGGAACTTTCCGTCTTCTATGATTACGCGGAAAGTTTCGGCAGCGCTGGCTGCAGGATGTCCGGCAATTATCAAGCCGGCTGAATTAACGCCGTTATCAGCTTTGGCACTGGGTGTTCTGGCGGCGGAGGCAGGCTTACCCAATGGCGTTCTTAATATCGTGACGGGTGATGCCGCGACGGTTGGTGATGTTTTGACCTCGCATCCTGAAATACAGAAATTCAGCTTTACAGGCTCGACAGCAGTAGGAAAGAAATTGATGGCCCAGTGCGCTACCACCGTGAAAAAGGTTTCATTTGAACTGGGCGGGAATGCACCATTTATTGTATTTAAGGATGCTGATCTTGATAAAGCGATTGACGGTGTTGTGACGTCTAAATTCCGCAATGCCGGTCAGACCTGTATCTGCGCGAACCGGATATTTGTCCATGAAGATATTTATGAAACTTTTTTAGAGCGCTTTACGAAAAAAACCGCAGATTTAAAGCTAGGACAAGGGCAGGAAGACGCCGTTGATATCGGGCCGATGATCAGTCAGGACGCTGTCAAAAAGACCAAAGAAATTCTGGATGATGCGTTGGAAAAAGGCGCTGTATTACAACATGGTGGTAATTTACGGGAGGATTTGGGGCCGCAGTTTCTTGAACCTGCTGTGATTACAAATGTAGATTCTTCCATGCGGTGCTTTAACGAAGAAATCTTTGGCCCTGTTGCGGCAGTGTATCCGTTTTCTTCAACACAAGAGGTCGTAAAACTGGCTAATGACACGGAATATGGGCTGGCAGCCTATATCTATACACAAGATCTCGAGACCGCCTGGCGGGTGCCCGAAGCGCTTGAATATGGCATGGTCGGTGTGAATTCAAGCCTGTTATCTACGCCGCAGGCGCCGTTTGGTGGTGTGAAAATGTCAGGTATTGGTAGGGAAGGATCAAAATACGGGCTTGAGGAATATGTCGAAACAAAATATCTTTCAATACAGTTTTAGAGGATGATTAATATCGTATGTTAATCAAGCCTTATGATCTTCTATGCTAACCTTTAGATATAATAAGAAAAACCACCTAAGAGATTGAGTTGACAGAAAACCCACTCCATGATGACGTGATCGCACCGGAAACGGAAACAGAAACCCCGGAAGCGGATGTTTCGTCCTCTAACGAAACGGCGCCGCCCCATTCAGAAGAAATGGCCGGTCTCGGAACTCATATAGTAATTGATTTTAATGCGCCGTTGGAAGGCTATTCAGATTTTAACCCTGTATTTCGGGCCTTTAACAAGGAAACCAGAATGGATTTGATGGCGGTTTTAGCACCGCCGTCTTCTTTGCCGCGGATTAATTTTATTCAAAGCTTTAAATTCATGCAAAGCCGTAACGTTTTACGACTGGTGGATAGTGGTGTTGTTGATCTACCGGCACAAGGGCGGGAATACTGGGCTTTTATATACGAAATGCCCCCGGGTCCTCCTATGTTAACAGCTTGGGATGCATCAATTAAACCGATGCCCGAGCATATCCTGTTAAATCAGCTTTTACCCTCGATTTTTGAAGTTTTAAAGGAGTTCAATGTCAGTGATATTGTTCATGGATCGATTAATCTTCGTAATATGTATCTTTCAAAGATTGGCGAAGAACATACAGCGGTTTTGGGGGAGTGCCTTTCAATCGCGCCTTCGGTTACCCAACATGTGTTGTTTGAACCGGTGGAGCGCGCTATGGCGGAACCGCAGGCGCGTGGTTTAGGCACAGCAAAAGATGATCTTTATGCGATTGGTATATGTATAGGTATGCTGGCCCGCGGCGTTAATCCGATTGCGAATATGAGTGAAGATGAAATTATTAAAGCAAAAATCGAGGGCGGTTCTTATGCGTTGGTCATTGGTCAGGAGCGCTTATCTGCCGGTATTACCGAATTTCTAAGGGGGGTTCTGAATGACGAGCCTTCACAGCGCTGGGATTTTGAAGATGTAGCAAAATGGGTGGATGGCCGTCGCCTGAGCCCGCGTCAACCGCTAAGCCAGCTAAAAGCCGCGCGGCCTTTTTCTTTCAGGGATAAAAAATACTGGTATCTACGTAATCTGGTTTATGGCTTTTCCAGACATGAAAGTGATGCGCTGACAGCGCTGACCGGTAGCAAGTTCATGAACTGGTTTGAACGAAACTTTGATGATAAAAATCTGGTCGCAAATGTTGAAACAGTCAAAGACCGGAACAAGTCCGTGGCCAAGGTGGGCTCGGCGGGTGAACGTTATATGGCTGAAATGTTCGTTGCCCTTGATCCGTCAGGGCCTATTCGTTTTAAAACACGTGCGATTGGATTGCGCGGGTTTGGTAATGCGCTGGCATATGCTTATGCAACCGGACAGGATGTCCAGATTTTTGCTCAGATTCTAAATTATCAATTATATGTTATCTGGTTGAGTATGCAGTTAAATGTGCCGCCGGATGCTGCGCTTTTGGCCTCTAATTTTGACAGGTGTCGACAGTTTTTGAATCAAAAACTTGGTGGGTATGGTCTGGAACGGGTGGCGTATATGCGTTCGGAACATGCAGCATGTCTTAGCCCGAAATTATCCCGTTTTTTTGTTCATGATTGTAAACATCTTATCAATAGCCTTGAAAAACTTGCAGCTGCAGGGCAGCTCGACCTGCCGATTTTTGATCGCCATATGATCGCATTTCTCTCTGTACGTAATCCTAAAACAATTGATCCCCATCTTAGCCTTGTGAATGCAAATAGTAAGGTTTTTCAGCTTTTGGGCACTGTCAAAACCCTGGCGGCCATTCAAAAAAGTACAAAGGTTGGTGCCGTGCCGCATTTAGGGGATTTGTTAATTAAGAATTCCAAACCGGCTATTGAACGTGTCTATGACCGGCGTTTAAAAGAATCTATGCATAAAAAAGTTGCCGCCCTGAAAGGCAGCGGCGATATGGGGGCCCTGCTTGAGGCGCTGGATAATGAAAAAATGATTCAGAATGATGCCCGAAAATTTGTCGGGGCGCAGGCGGAATATGCGGCTATAGAGTCAGAAGGTATTCAGTTGGTCTATGCCTTGCAGAAAAAAAAGGATTATGGCCAACAAAAAGGCCGCCAACTGGCTATGCTGATGGCTATGGTTGTCGGTTTTATAGCATTAATGATTAACACGATTACTTATTTTGCAGGTTTATAATGGCGAAAGATAAAAAGAAAAAAGAAAAACCCAATGACAATGAAAGTGGTGGCTTGAGTACTTTATCAATTTTAAGGGCTGTTGTTTTGCCGTTGCTGGTCGCTATTGTCTTTTTGCCGAGCACGATTGTCCTTAGTGTCCTGATGTTGCCGACGTTGGTGGCAGCTGTTATGGATGCCAATAAACCTAAAACCTTGGCATTGACGATTGGTGCGCTTAATCTTGCCGGAGCCTCTACAGCCTGGTTTGAATTGCTGCGTCAAGGGCACCGGATTGCCATAGCGCAGGAAATTGCCATGGATCCGCAAAATGTCTTTATTTCCTATGGCGCGGCTTTTGTTGGCTGGTTCCTTTATATGAATGTTACAGCACTGGTGGCAAAGGTTATTAGCCGGCGGGCGGGTATGAGAATCCGAAGCATTGATAAGCGCCAGAATGAGCTTAAGGATATATGGGGGCCTTCGGTTGCATCAAGGCCCGGAAAGCCCGGTTCTTCACAGAATAGCGACGAGGCTGAAGCATAGTCAGTGATGTATATTAAACGAAAAATTAAGCTTTGCCTGCTATCCTAAAGGGTGGAGAATGACAGGGTTTTTTCCATTATAACAGACGGTTATAGTGGCCTGTTATTGTGTTTGGGGATTTAGTTATATGACAAGGTTAAAAAACAGAGCCATAAAAAAATACGTCAAAAAGCAGGACGGCGCGACCGCTATCGAGTTCGGTTTGCTGGCGCTGCCGTTTTTCTTTCTTATTTTAGGGACCATCGAGTTGTCGTTGTTTTATGCTTCCGGCGTAATGTTGGAAGGGGCGGCGACGTCAGCTTCACGTGTGATCCGGACCGGACAGGCGCAAGAATCAGCTGATCCGCAATCTGCTTTCGAACAGGTCATGTGTGATAAGGCCGGTGCGGTTATAAGCTGTGATGAAATTGTGTATGAAGCCATTAATCTGGGCGACAGTTTTACCGGTGCCAGTTCTACGCCGCCAAATTATGATTCTGACGGTAATATGGTGTCATCAGGCTTTGACGCTGGAGGTTCGGAGGATGTTATTATGGTGCGTTTGTCCTATCGTCACCAATTCTTTTCACCCTTATTGGGTCCTTATCTGGGCGATGATACGGGTACAAATTCAGCCTTGCACACATCGACGGTGGTTCTTCGCACAGAACCATACCGGTTTTAAGAGGGCGGGATGATGATATTTAAAAAAATTAAAAACTGGCTTCACGAGACCTCAGCCGTTGCGGCGATTGAATCTATGTTGATCTTTCCGGTTATAATGACAATGTTTTTTGGAATTGTTGATATTGGCACCGGCATTATTATTAATACCAAAGTTATATCAGCATCGCAGATTTCTTCTGATCTTCTTGCACGGAATAGTGCAGTTACAGATAGTGATATTAATGAAGCACGTCTAGCAGCTGAGGCGGCAATGATCCCGTATTTTGAAAGCGAGAATTTCGGTCTTGATATTGTCGGTATCCGCTTTGACGGGGAAGAGGCTGTCGCAACAGAACAATGGCGTGATACCTTTAATATGAGCCCGAATTTAAACGCAGTCCCTAACAGTGAAGGTCTGGGGAGTGAAGATGAAGGCTTGATTGTAGTCACTGTAGAATACCACTATAGTCCGCGTTTTTCTAATTTTTTGACAGGTGAGATTGAGATGAGGGAAGTTGCTTATGTGAAGGGGCGCAATACACCATATGTCGAAAGGCAATAGGGATGGAGAGTTAAATGAGAGATTTAAAGAAGCTTTTTAAAGAGTATATCAGTGATATCTCGGGGGTGAATGCGCTGGTTTTTGCAATTGTCCTACCCGCTATGGTGGCTGCCGGTGGCCTTGCTGTTGATCTTGCTAATGCCTATAACGTTAAAAACCGTCTGGGAAATGCTTTAGATAAAACGGCTCTGGCAACGGCGAATTCTAGTGGTACGGAAGCAGAACTTACTGAAATTGCACAAAAATTCTTTGCGGTTAATTTCAGGGAAAGTGGCCTTGGCCAAGCTTACGATTTAAATGTCCAGTTCAATGATAAGGTTATACAGGTATCTGCGTCCGCGGATGTCGAACTGATGTTTATGGGCATGTTCGGCAAGGAGGATTTGAACGTCTCGGCCATGAGCGAAGTCACGCGTGAACTGTCTGGTATAGAGGTGGTTCTGGTACTGGATGTAACCGGTTCAATGGCCGGATCAAATATAACTGCACTTAAGTCGGCATCGACCGAGTTTTTAAATATTATGTTTGAGGACATTAGCGACCCGGAATATATCCGGATCGGTATTACGCCTTATAGTAATACTATCAATGTCGGTTCTTATGGTTGGGGCGAATATCCCGACGGTAGTTATTACGGCCCTGCCTTTATCGATCTTCCGGAGACTGATGATTATAAAACAGCATCAGAAATTACATATGATCTCGAGAACACACATGATTGGCATGGCTGTGTTCTGGCGGGTGAATACCCCGATGATGTAAGTGATGAGAGAGTATCATTTGATATGTATCGGTATCCACGAGTGTGTCAATCCGGCTGGTATGGTTATTGCTGGAGTTACAATAATAACCCCAATAATGCCTGTACAACGTCTCCGGTTGTGCCTTTAGGACATGACCGTGTGCTATTGCAAGATACAATTGATAATCTTGATCCAGTTGGTAACACGCTGGGGAACTTTGGTTTGCTTTGGGGGTGGCGTCTGATTTCGCCGGAAGAGCCTTTTACTGAGGGCGCTGCTTAT
>Ga0136590_1000519_pt1 | contig 17730 bp, 18 predicted proteins | sample AntRauMFilla3765_FD_104934 | JGI IMG/M metagenome (GOLD analysis project Ga0136590, IMG submission 104934) | Saline lake microbial communities from Rauer Islands, Antarctica - Metagenome Filla 3 #765 | ecosystem: Environmental > Aquatic > Non-marine Saline and Alkaline > Saline | place... | reverse complement strand
TTGTCGTTATCAGGCTTTTTGCCTTTGGCGACTTTAAGAATATTGTGCAGACGCGCGCTTTCCTGTTTGAGCCTAATGCCCAGATTGACTGCTGTTTTAGGCAGGTCCTTGGCGCTTTTAGGCATAGCGATTTCAACATTGGCTTCGTCAAATATGGCACGGACTTCCGGTTTGCTGAAAAACTGTTCAGCCCAGCTTAATGTCCGTTTGATGTCATTGCCTGCGCCATGGCCTTCTGCTTCGCAGCTATCTACGATTTCTTTAAGAATCTGAACCGGCGGTTTTGATTTGGTCGGGATATCAAATTTATGTGCGGTCCAATGCATCAGCATTTTAACTTCTAGCAGGCGTTCGACGCTTTCATACAGGGTCATAAATGTGCCTGTATCTTTGTCCTCGATCAGCTTGCGTTGATCGCGTAGTGCGACACCCAAATACATGGCACAGGTTTTCTTATTGCCCATATGGGGCAGCTTTGTTGCATATTTGCGGGCGAAATAAGAAAACGCCATTGCTAGTTTTATATTCATCGTCGAACCTCTTAATAATATGAATTAAGAAGCTTTACCATATAAACACGAAGAGATCAATTACATAAAACAAGAATCTTATTCATAAAAAATGTTTTCTGAAGTAAGATTTTAGCTGACAAGGATAATTTTGACCTTCATCTTCTAGGATGATTGTGTTAACCTTTTGTTAATAGGGAGTTCCACTCATCATGGCGCAATCGCGATTTGTCCAAAACATAGATACCGATCACGAAATCTTAAGGTGCGTTACCGACACCGAAGGTCGGCTGATTTATATCAGTCCGGCTTTGTCATGGTCTGTGGGTCAGTCGCGTAATGACCTGATGAAGCTTGATTTAAGCCGGATTGCACGGCTCTATACACCTGAAGGCGTGGAAGTCCCCATAGAAAACATTAAACCCGGTTTTTATGATGCAGCGCTAGAGAGGATGGAACGCGATCCTCAGCTGTTAAGTGTTCGTGTTGATAGTGTGCAGCGCGGGGAGTCAGGTTTCTGTATTTTTTGGTTTGATCAGGATGGACAGCGTTTTCTGCAGGATGAAACCTGGGAGCGGTCTGAAAGACTGGTTGAGCGCGTTGAAGCACTGGGCGAGATCCGTGGACAGAAGCCTAAACAGGCACCGCGCATTGAAAATATCAATATAGATGACAGCGAACTGCGCCATTTTATCAATCTTTCTAACGAGCTATTCGGGGTTTACCGCCGCGAAGGATCATTCGTGCGGGTCAATTATGCGTTTAACCGCTTACTGGGGTATACCGATCAGGATTTGCGCAAATTTCCGTTCATTCATTTGATTCATCCCGAAGATCAGGCTTTTGCCAAGAGTAAAATGAAGCTTGTTATTGATGCGCCACTGGAAAATGAAACGCGGGTGGCGTTTGAATGCCGTTCAATCTGTAAGGATGGTCATTTCAAATGGATTGAATGGGTGCTAAAAAGCGCCGAAGATCATATTTACATCGTTGGCCGTGACGTTACGGATATCCGCAATCAGGAAGTTGAACTTGATTTTCGGGAGCAACAGCTCTCCGAAGCTCAGAAAATTGGCCGGATGGGGCATTGGTCCTGGGATGTCGGCAATCGTGAAATTGACTGGTCACATCAGATTTACCGGATCTTTGATGTCAAGGAAACGCAATTCAAGCCCAGCTTTGAGAATATTGATGCTTTTCTAAGTAAAAAAGATTTACCGGATCTGTACCAGTTCTTCCAGAAAGCCGTGCTGGAAAAGCGTGATTATAATATAGAATTCCGTATCATTCGCGCCGATAAGGAAACCCGTTATCTGCGCTGTGAAGGGCGTTGCCATATCAATGAAAAAACCGGACAGGTCGATAAACTGTTCGGTATCATTCAGGATATTACCGAGCGTACCTTGCATGAACGCCAATTACACGAAGCCAAGGAAGCTGCCGAAGGGGCCTATGCCTCTAAAACCCGTTTTCTGGCCAATATGAGCCACGAGCTGAGAACGCCGCTGAATGCGATTATCGGTTTTTCCGAAATGATGCAGCGCCAGTTACTGGGGCCTATCGGTAATGCAAAATATCTTGATTACGTCGCGGGTATCCGCGAAAGCGGTGAACACCTGCTTGATCTGATCAATGACATCCTTGATATGTCTAAGATAGAGGTCGGGAAATACGATCTTGAGTTCGAGAATGTCAATCTGGCCAAAATAATCCGTCTTGTTATTCATATGATGCAAGGCCGGGCGCATGAATCCGAAGTCCGGATTTTGTCTGATCATGTTGCTGATGATGTCCATATTTATGCTGATCGTCGGGCGGTCATGCAGGTCTTGTTAAACCTGATGTCGAATGCGGTTAAATTTACCCCGCCGGGCGGTACGGTTGAAGTCTCTTGCGAGCGTAAAGGCGGCGATATGGTGTCTTTCACTGTCAGTGATACCGGTGTCGGGATTCCGAAATCGAAGATTCCGATTATTACGCGGCCTTTTGAACAGGTGGCCTCGGCTCTGACCCGTCCGCATGAAGGATCAGGGCTTGGCCTTGCGATTACCAAGGATCTGATCGAACTGCATAACGGTGACATGAAAATTGTCAGTAAAGTTAATGAAGGCACGCAAGTAAGCGTTTCATTACCGGTCGCCCAGGCAGGTGCATCTGAATCAAGCAGCAATAAAGATGGTAACGACAAAGGTCTGGATAGCGGTTATGCCATAGGGTACTAAGCTTTGGTTCTGTTACAGCCAGCCGCGGCGTTTGAAAAACAAATATGGCAAGATCGCCGAGAAGACCATCATCACCAAGGCCATCGGATACCCCCAAGGCCAGCTTAATTCAGGCATAAATTCAAAATTCATCCCGTAAATACTGGCAATCAGGGTCGGGGGTAGGAAAACCACAGCGGCTACCGAGAAAATCTTGATAATCGCATTCTGTTCAATATTGATCAGGCCCAAAGTCGCATCCAGTAATAGAGTAACCCGGCCAGACACATAGGCGGCATGTTCTGTCAGCGAGATGACATCTTTGGCCAATGTTTCGATCATCTGGTCATGTTCTTTATAATCGGCATCGCGAGCCAGCCGTAAAAAGCCGAACACGCGTGTCAGGCTCAGCAGGCTTTCACGAACCTTACCATTCAAATCCCCGTATTTACCTATTTCTTTGAGAATATTCTGCAGGTCTTTGGTTTTATGGCCTTCACGTTGTTGAAAAACATCGCTGGATGTCTTATCAAGTTCCCGGCCGATCAGTTCTAGTGTATCGGAAAGACGGTCAATGACGGCCTCCATGATGCCTAAAAAGATATGCAGCCCATCTTTATACTTTTCCGGTGCATTATGTTCGATACGATTTAGAAACAGATTGAATGCTTTGGGTTCGCTGTACCGTAAGGTGACTAGAATGTTATCTTTAATAATAAAGGTCACGGAATGTGTTTGCGGTTCTTCGCTTTCAGCCTGGGTCACAAGGGTGGTGATGATATACAGCGCATCATCCGCGCTGTATAAACGGCTGGAAACTTCGATTTCCTTCATTTCCTCAGGCGTTGGCGCGTCAATCCCCAGGCTCGCTTCGACGCTCTTTTCTTCCTCGATACTGGGGGAGAGCATATCTATCCATATGGGTTTATCGGATAAGTCCGGCTGGTTGTGATCGCAGGTCAGCTTGCCGTTTTTAATACCGTAGCAATAAATCATAAAGACCCCTGTTTTTCTGATAGGTAAACCACCTGAATAAAACTTGGTTCCTTTTATTCAGACGTATCATCGTTATCGAGGTTGTTGTGGATAATCTCGGATAATTCCTGTTCGACCTCGAAACAGGCACTCAGGCCGGATTGATAATCGGGATAGAGTAACGTAACGCCAAGCTCTTCCTTGATCCTGGTGTTTTTGACCCGTTTGTTATCGGCGTAAAAACTACGCACCATCGGTGCCATATCAACCTGTTCAAACGGGATGAGAGGTGGAACATCAAGCCCGAGCAAGGTGCAGGCATAGGCAATGACTTCATGACTGGGGGCGGGATGATCATCCGCAAGATTGTAAATGGTGCCGGGATTGGGTTTATTCATCGAGGCAATTAAAGTCTGAACAATATCATCCACATGGATACGGTTAAAAGCATGGCCGGGTTTGTCAATGCGCCGCGAATTACCAGCGCGGATCGAATCAAGGGCGCTGCGGCCCGGTCCGTAAATGCCCGACATGCGAAAGAAATGGATGGGCAGGTGATATTCATCAAATAAATTACGCCATTCCTGTTCGGCCATATAGCGTAAGGTACCACGACGGCTGGTTGGGGCGGGCATGGCTGTTTCGTCAACCCATTGACCATCCCGGTTACCGTAAACACCGGTGCTTGACAGATAACCGATCCATTCAAGGTTTTTCATCTGGGCGATATCTTCGCCATGGAGATCACAGACGACATCCCCGCGGGCGCTGGGCGGGACAGAGACGAGAATATGAGTCACATCTGCCAGCGTTGTGTAAGGATCCGTCAGGGCATGGTCAGAATCAAAGACTAAGCTGTTAATGCCTTGCGTGCGGAGCTGCTTTTTCTTGTCCGGATCAGTGGTCGTGCCGATGATGTCCCAGTCATAGGGTTTTAGCGCCTCGGCCAGAAGATGGGCTGTATAGCCATAGCCAAAGCAAAGCAGCTTTTTGCCTTTATGTTTCGGGCTAACAGGTGTATGTGGCGCAGATACTGTATCGTTCATGAAATCCGGCCCCTCAGGTTAGCTTCCAGATCGAATATAAGTTTCGGAAGGTGTAAAACCGGGAATGACATCATTCAACAAGGGCTGGAAACTCTTGCGTGATTTAATACGGTTATACCAGCTTTTGGCGCCTTTGTGATCATCCCATGGTACGTCACCGATATAATCAATAGCGGACAGATGGGCAGCGGCGGCAATGTCAGCCATGGAAAAACCATCACCGGCGATCCAGCGGCGGCGTTCGGTCAAAAATTCGATGTAATCAAGGTGGTAATGGATATTGGCATGACCGGCCCGGATCGAAGGCCCATGTGGTTCACCGCGGCGGTAGAACCGTTTCATCATTTTCTCACCAACAAGGTTTTCGGTCACTTCGGCGTTGAATTTTTGTTCAAACCAGGCGACCAGACGGCGGGTTTCAGCACGTTGCAGCGGGTCATTGCCCAGCAAACCATGCGTGTCATATACTTCATCTACATATTCACAGATAACGTTTGAATCGGTCAGCACTGTACCGTCCGGCTCGATCAATACGGGGACATCCCCGGCCGGATTCAAAGACAGAAATTCTGTGCGCCTTTCCCAGATCTTCTCAATTTTCAGCTCGAAATCCAGCCCTTTTTCGGCCAGAGCGACGCGGACTTTGCGTGATCCTGGATGCAGCCATAAGTGATATAGCGTCCTCATACTTAGGACTCTACCCGTTTTTGTCAGGATTGCAAATAAAAGCTTGAATAAACAGGGGATTTAGCACAATTTTTTAGCCCGTCCCCAGCTTATTTTTTGTCAGCGACCAAATGAATGTTCAGCCTGACTTCATTGGCGACAAAACTGGTTTCGGCCCAATCATTAATGCCGACATTATAATCCAGCCGTAAAAGCTGGAAATCACTGTTCATGACGGCAGTCTGACCATCAATTTCAAGAGTGAAGGGCAGATCAAAGGGACGGCTAATATTTTTGATTGTTAAAGTACCATGGGCAATATAGCTGTTATCACCTGTCTGTTCAAAATTCTCTGCCTCGAACGCGGCGGTTTTATAGGTTTCGACATCAAACCAGTCAGGGCTGCGGAGTGTTTTATCACGGTCCTCCATATAGCGTGTGACACTGGTGATATCGATGATGGCTTTGACATGGCTTTCTTCAAGATTATCAGGATCAAAAGCAATCTCTGCTGTGAAGTTTTCAAAGGCACCCTCAAACTTCATGGCATTTTCGGTGGAGATAAAAGTAATACGACTGTCTTCATAACGTGGCGCCCATCGGGGCGCATCAGATGCCCCGGCGTAAGATATGTTTATCATCATACCCAGTATCAAAACTGTGAGGAGCCATTTTTTCACAGGCGATCATCCTTTGTGGTTTTATCCCCGCCCGTGAAAGGTAGCATACGAATCAGGGTCCTATCTTTATTTATGAAATGATGTTTAAGAGCCCCTAAAACATGTAAAGATATAAGGGCTATGAGTGCCGAGGCGATAATGGAATGGGTTTCAGAAAATAGCGCTTTCATTGTTTTGTCAGGCTCTATTAATTGCGGCAGGTCAAAGCCGTAAATCGTCGGGTCAGGGTTCGGTTCGGCGGATGCCATAAGCCAGCCCGACAAAGGCATGAGAAACAGGCAAAGATATAAAAGAAAATGGATTAAATACGCAAGCTTGATTTCCCAGTCTTTCGTTTGGGCTGTTATAAAACCAGGTGGCGGGGTTATCAACCGCCAGATCAATCGCAGCATAACAAGCGATAACACTAAGAGACCAATTGATTTATGCCAGCTGTAAACTTCAAATTTAAACGGTGTTGCTTCGAGCTCATGCATATATTCCCCGGCGAAAAGCATGCCGATAACCAGCAGAGCAATTGTCCAGTGAAATAATTTCGTCAGACTGCCATAGTATGTCGATGTGTTGCGAATCTGCATTGTTAGTCCCCATATGTTTCAAGTGTTTTTGTTTTTGTAGTCTCTATAGCGATGCCTTCGACTTCAATGCGGATATCAATCTTATCACCAACATGCGGAAGAATGTAGTTCATGCCAAATTCAGAGCGCAGTAATGTACCGGTGGCCGAGAAACCAGAGCGGTATTCATCACCCTTCATACCGGATTTATTATATACGACATCAAGCGTCATAGGTTTTGTTGTGCCCAACAGGGTCAGATCGCCAGTCAATGTTCCGGTTTTATCGCCGGTTTTTTTAATGCCGGTGCTTTTGAAGGTCATATGCGGGTATTTTTCGACATGAAAAAAGTCTTCGTTTTTCAGATGGTCATCCCATTTCTTGTTATCCATATCAATGCTGGTCGTATCCATAGTGACTTCTACAGTGGAAGCTTCAACATTTTCGGGATCAAAACTGAATTGTCCGTCAAATTCAAGAAATTCGCCTTCGGAGTTTGAGAAACCAAGATGATTGACAAAGAAAATGATCTGACTGTGCACGGTATCGAATTCATAAGTCCGTGTTTCTGCCATGGCTGGCGCGGCCAGACCTGCGGTTAAGCCTGCTATTGTTAATAAACGCATTAAAGGCTTTGTCATTGTAAAGTCCCCCTCGGTTCAGTAATAAAATTATATCTATTATCGTAGCGGATACGCTAGTACTTAAATAGAGTGATTTCTTCAAAAACCAGACTGGATCGAGGATTAATAAGCCGAAAAGATATCTTGTTCAAGACCACCATGGATATGTAAGGATACGGGGCAGAATGAAAGCTGTTCAGGGCGGTCAGGCCGCTTCTTCCTTGTCAGATTCATCTTTGCCCATGCCCAGAACTTTTTTCTCCAGCCAGTGGATATCGTAATCCCCTTTGCGGAAATCCGGCTCATGCAGGATACGGTGATGCAATGGCAGGGTGGTGTTGATCCCCTCAATAACGCATTCATCAAGCGCGCGGTTTAAGCGGCGCAGGCATTCATTGCGTGATACGCCGCGGATGATCAGCTTGGCAATCAGGCTGTCGTAATAAGGCGGTATCGAATAGCCTTCATAAACGGCGCTGTCGACACGAACGCCTAAGCCGCCTGGTGGGTGGTATTTGGTAATTTTACCGGGCGAGGGCACGAAAGTTTCCGGATGTTCGGCATTAATCCGGCATTCAAAGGCCCAGCCGCGAATTTTGATATCTTCCTGCTTGAAGGTCAGCGGCGCGCCGGCGGCGACTTGCAACTGTTCACGTACCAGATCAACGCCGGTGACGATTTCAGTGATCGGATGTTCGACCTGAAGGCGGGTATTCATTTCAAGGAAATAGAACTGGCCGTCTTCATACAGAAATTCAATGGTACCGACACCGCGATAGCCCATTTTACGAACGGTATCAGCGGCAAGGTTACCAATAAAGTTGCGCTCTTTCTCACTTAAGGCCGGCGACGGGGCTTCTTCAAGTACTTTCTGGTGGCTGCGCTGGATAGAACAATCACGTTCCCCCAGATGGATCGCATTACCATGGGTATCGCCAATAACCTGCACTTCGATATGGCGGGGCTTGGCAAGGTATTTTTCGATATACACATCACCATTGCCAAAAGCCGATTTGGCTTCATTACGGGCCATCTTAAAGGAGGTTTCAAATTCATTTTCGTTCAAGGCGACTTTCATGCCTTTACCACCGCCACCGGCGACAGCCTTGATCAGAACCGGAAAGCCGATTTTCTTGGCGACCTCCATGCCTTCTTCAATGGTCGGTACGATACCCTCTGACCCTTCGATGACGGGCAGGCCGAGTTTTTTGACGGTGTCTTTGGCCACAGCCTTGTCACCCATCTGGTCGATGTGCTGAGGTGTCGGGCCGATAAAGGTAAAGCCGTGTTCTTCGACCATGCGGGCAAATTCAGCATTTTCTGATAAAAATCCGATACCGGGATGGACAGCGTCAACATTGGTAATCGAAGCTGCTGTCAGGATGGCCGGAATATTCAGATAGCTGTCTTTGGATGATGGTGGACCGATACAGACGCTTTCATCAGCCAGACGTACCGCCATGGCATTGGCATCGGCAGTTGAATGTACGACAACGGTCTGGATATCCATTTCCTTGCATGCGCGGTGAATACGCAAGGCAATTTCTCCACGATTGGCGATCAGAACTTTTTTAAACATGATGTCATCCTGCTCTTATGCGGCTATAATGTTTTGTGTAATTTGGATTATTCAACAACGACCAGAACTTCGTCAAATTCGACGGGCTGGGCGTCATCGACAAGAATTTCTTTTACGGTACCTGATTTTGGCGCTTTGATCGGGTTCATAACCTTCATCGCTTCAATAATCATCAGGGTATCACCGGCAGAGATTTTATCACCGACGCTGACATAGGACGGCGCGCCTGGTTCGGGCTGTAGATATACGGTACCGACCATTGGTGACTTGACTGCACCGGGATGTGCATCGCTACTGGCGGCTGTCGCAGTATCTGCGATGACGGCAGGCGCGGCCTGATTGGCGGCGGGCGCTGGCGCTGGTGCTGCGACGGCCTGAACCATTTGGGCGCCATTGCGGGAAACCCGGATACGCAGGTCATCTTCTTCGATTTCGATTTCGCTAAGTTCGGTATCCTGAACCAGTTCGGCCAGTTTACGGATTTCGTCAAAATCAATGCTCAGTTTTTTCGCCATTATGGTCTCTCCACTCAGTTTTCGCTTAATATTTGTTTCATGGCTTGCAGGGCAAGACTATACCCGAAATCTCCAAATCCGCAAAGCACTCCTTTTGCGAGGGGGGAGATATAGGATATATGCCGGAATTCCTCCCGGGCAAAGGTATTGGATAAATGCACTTCGATCACCGGTAAATCAGCGGCTTTTAAGGCATCATGGAGGGCAACGGATGTATGGGTATAAGCAGCGGCATTAATGATTATGCCCTGTTTTTGGCCGCGGGCTTCTTGAATCCAGCTGACCAGCTCACCTTCATGATTTGACTGGCGGCAGTCTACGGACAGGTCAAGGCCTGCCGCGGTTTTTTCGCATAGGGAATTGATGTCATTCAGCGTTGTCGTGCCATAGATTTCAGGCTCGCGCTGACCCAGCATATTTAGATTCGGACCGTTTAATATCAGGATTTCAGGATTCAACACAAAAATCTTTGCTTGTTAAAACATCCCACAGTGTTAGCGCACCCAAAAGCAAATGTCCAGAAAATCAAACAGGTCCTGTTTTATCCCTGTAACAGAAATGCCCCCTTCCATCACTGAAAGGGGGCATAAGAAAACAATCTGATTTAAAACGAAGGACGGCTTAAAGGATGGTTTAGGTGCCCACTACGCTGGGCCACTTTTTTTCTTCGTCGTCTATATTTTTTAGGTATGTATCTATTCTGTCCAGTGATATCTCTGACGTTTCGTTGAAGCTCCAAGGGTGCTTTATTTGTCGATACCGATTCTGGGCTATAGTTGGCAATCTTGCCGGTTAATCCTCTCTGGTAAAATTGTAGGTTGTTAAGTGTATGAGTGTCCTCTGATTTTCTTGCGTGTAAAATAGCTTTATCAAAATCAGCGCCATGTTCGTACAAAAAAGTGACCAGGTCGGTCTTTGAATCACGAGCCGCAACGCGAAGGATGAACTGATTATCTGTCGCTACATCCGCCCCGGATTTAATAAGTTTTTTAACAAGCTCTTCCTTAGAGCGTTCGTCGTTTGTAATTATGCTGTAAGATTGTACCAGATGACGGTTAGATATTTCCTGACGTTTTTCTTCGGATAGGTCTTGATAGAGAAGAATCAGTTCATCTGTTGTGATGGTCTTAGAATTATGGCCACAGGTTATGAATGATTTAAGTTGATCTTCCAGCATTTGTATAGCTTCCGGACGGTTATGATTGCGGAGTGCTGACATTGCTCCGTTATACAGAGAAATAATGTCACCTATCGTTGCGTCCGTACTGTCTTCATTGTGCAGCCATGTTTTTATATCTGTTGCGGTACCGTTTTCGCCCAGATCAAAGCTATCCTTGAATGTAGAGCTTGTTTTTAATTTATTCTCATCCGTAGCCGTTTCATCCTTATTGGCCCCTAAGCCAAAACCATTCTTGAGTGTTTTTTTGGTCATGAATTTTACCCGCTTTTAATCTTGTAAACCTTAATGTTTTGTTAACATAACCAATGTATGTGATTATATCAATAAGAAAATCAGTAATATAAAATTTATTTCAGTAATCGACGCGGACGAAATACAGCCCATGGGCAGGGGCGGTCATATCGGCTTTGGTCCGGTCGCGGGTTTCTAGAATGGTTTTGATATCGTCAGCGGCCAGCCGGCCTTCGCCAACGGCTTTTAAACTGCCCGCAAAGTTACGAATCTGGTGATGTAGAAAGGATTTAGCCGCAACATCAATACAGATCTGTCGTCCGGGGCGGAGCGGGTCGGTAAATTCACTGATAGAAATATCATCAATTGTCCGCTGCGGCTTGTCGGACTGGCACTGGGCAGCGCGGAAGCTTGAAAAATCATGGTGGCCCAGTAAATGCAGCGCGCCGGCACGCATGGCCTCGATATCAAGATCATTGCGGATATGCCAGCTGCGCATGGCATCCAGCTTGGGCGGGGCCTGATGATTGCAGGTAATCCGGTAACGGTAATAGCGTTTTTTAGCATCAAAACGGGCATGAAAGCTGTTATCGACGGCTTCGGCCTTTAGAATGGCAATCGGGGCATAGCCCATATGATGATTGGTCGCATTCTGCATTTCGCGGGCTGTTAGTGGTTTCTCAATATCAATATGGGCGACTTGGCCCACGGCATGCACGCCAGCATCAGTGCGTCCGGCCACATTCAGGCAGGGATCGCTGATTTCGGTAAATTTGGTCAGCGCATCTTCAATGGTTTGCTGAACGGAGGGCCCATGATGCTGGCGCTGCCAGCCCATATAAGGGGTACCGTCATATTCTATGGTCAGTTTCCAGCGTTGCATGATCTAGTCCAACCTGTCCCCGAGATTCCATTTCGAGCCGTTGATAAAGGACCGGCCATCCATGGCTTTACGGTTTTGTGGCTGGACCGAGGTCAAGGTCAGGGCATCGGCACCGCAGGCAATTGTCATGTCTTTATCAATGATCTCGCCGGGCGCGCCGGAGCCTTTAGTGATCCTGGCCGCATGAACTTTTAAACGTTCATCGCCAGACATACACCAGACCCCGGGCCATGGGGTCAGGGCGCGTAGCTGGCGTTCAATCTGTTGGGCAGATTGTCTCCAGTCAATGCGGCCATCATCACGGCTGAGCATACTGGCATAGGTCATGCCATCGTTGCTTTGCGGTTGTGGCGTTGGCGGCGTATCCATTGCGATATCATTGACAACGTCAGTGACCATTCTGGCGCCCATATCAGCCAGCGTATCATGCAGGCTTTGCGCGGTGGTGGTGCTTGTGATCGGTGTGGTGTCTTCCCGCAGGATATCACCGGTATCAAGGCCCTCATCCATTTGCATGATATCGATACCGGTTTTGGTATCGCCAGCCATGATTGCGCGCTGGATCGGCGCCGCCCCCCGCCAGCGCGGTAAAAGAGACCCATGAATATTCAGGCAGCCATATGTCGGCGCCTCTAATATCTGTTTTGGCAGAATCAGGCCATAGGCGGCGACAATGGCAATATCAAGGTCAAGCGCGGCAAAATCGGCCTGCGCTTCGGCTTTTTTCAAAGATTTGGGGTGGCGGACTTCAATACCATGCTGCTCGGCATAGCGGTGAACGGCCGATTTGCTGAGTTTATTTCCCCGACCTGCCGGACGTGGCGGTTGGGTATAAACACAAACCAGATCATGGCTGCTGTCTAGCAGCGCTGCCAGCGCCGGAACCGCAAAATCCGGCGTCCCCATAAAACAAAGTCGTAATTTTTTCATAGGAAGTATTTAGCAGTTTTCAGCGCAGAAAAACAAGCCCCGAGTAACAGATCAAGCGGAATCCTTTTCTTTGTAGAATATGAGACGCCATTGCTATGATAACGTAGAAAGGGTAATTTTATCCGGTCAAAGATAATACATGCTTTAAGGAGCAGAGATATGTTTACGCAATTGACCATCGGCGCTGTCATGCTTGTTTTAACAGTTTTGATAGAGGCCTTTACGCTTGATGCTATTATTACCAAAGTGAAGGCAACAGAAAAAAGCCGGGTCTTGAAACGTTTTGGTTCTCTTAAAAAAGGGGTCTTGCTTTCTCTTGTGGTCTTAAGCGTTTTTTGCGCACTGATCTTTGCCATGTGGCTTTGGGCCGGACTTTATGCTCTATTACAAATCTTCCCCGATTTTGAAACGGCTTTGTATTTTTCCATGGCCACTTTTTCGACTGTCGGCTATGGCGATGTTGTGATCGGGCCGGACTGGCGGTTATTGGGCGGGATTGAATCGGCCAATGGCTTTCTTCTATTTGGCTGGAATACCGCCTTTATTTTTGAAGTGACGACAATTATTTATCGCAAAGAAACCGGCCTGACAAAAAGTTGAAGTAAGCGGCCTGATAAAGATCACGATTTAAAGCGCGGAAATGTTCTTTTTGGATTTTTTCATCTTTTTGATGATCATATTGCGTTTCAATGTTGATAGATAGTCGATAAACAATACGCCATCCAGATGATCGATTTCGTGTTGCAGGCAGGTGGCCAGTAATCCATCGGCTTCGATTTCCTGTTGTTTGCCATCGTAATCAAGATATTTGACGCGGATAATTTTCGGGCGTTCGATCTCGGCATAATGACCCGGAATAGACAGGCAGCCTTCATTATATATATTCGGGTCGTCTGATGACCATAGAATTTCAGGATTGGCAAAGACTTGCGGATTGCCGCTGTCTTTTTCTTCGTCCTGTTCGACATCCAGAACCAGCAGCCGTTTTGATAGCGCAATTTGCGGCGCTGCCAGACCAATACCCTGACCGTCATACATGGTATCAATCATGTCATCCATCAGCTGGCGGGTTTCATCATCAATCCGCTCTAGCGGTGTGGCGAGTTTCTTAAGCACCGGATCGGGGGCAAGTACGATATCGTATTTAGACATATATATGACCTGTTCGTTTCTTTAGTGATTTATGGGGTCTGAACCTTAAAGTCAAGCGTTACAGAAGAAAGGTTCCTGCCCGTCAGGCTTTTTCCTTGTCATTTTTTTCAAATTCGACGGCTGTTAATTTGCGCGGCGTATCTTCCAGTGTTTTCAGGTCGGGCAATTCAGCCTTGTCCGGTGTGGCTTGCAGATCTGTGAATTTACGGGCTGTACGCATGACGTTATTTTCAAGCGAGCCGACGGCTTTGTTATAGGATGTCATCGCTGTATCCAATCCGCGCCCGACACGGGCCATATGATCGCCGAAAACCGACAGCTTTTTGTATAATTCCTGTCCCAGCTCGGAAATTTCCTTGGCATTGGCGGCCAGAGCTTCCTGCCGCCAGCCATAAGCAACGGCGCGGAGCATGGCAATCAGTGTTGTTGGTGTTGCCGGAATAACCTTACTATCAACGCCGGCCTCGATCAGACCCGGATCACGTTCAAGCGCGGCGCTGAAATAGCTTTCACCAGGTAGAAACATGACAACAAATTCCGGCGTATCAAATTGTTCCCAGTATTTTTTACTGCCCAGCATTTTAAAGTGTCCGCGAACATGGCGGGCATGACGGTCAAGCTGTAGCATGCGGTCTTCTTCGCCGATCCCGTCTTTCAGGGAATCGAGATAGGCATCAATCGGGCTTTTGGCATCAATAATAATATTCTGACCGCCGGGCAAATAGACAATCACATCGGGTCGCATACCGTCATCGGTGGTGACTTGTTGTTTATAATGAACGCCTTCGACCATACCGGCCATTTCGAGAGTGCGGATTAATTGGAGTTCACCCCATTGCCCACGGGCAGAAGGGGAGCGCAGAGCCTGTACCAATGACGCAGTTTCCAGACGCAGTTTTCCTTGATCGGTCTTCATCGCGGTTAGATGTTCGCGCAGCTCGCCATAGGCACCTTCACGGGCTTTTTCCAGATCAACTATCTTTTTATCCATAGTTTCCAGTGACTTGCTGACTGGATCAATAAGCTCTTTTATGGCCTTCTGGCGTTTTTCGAGATCATTTTCAGCATTATTCTGGAATTGTTTGAAACGTTCTTGCGCCAGTGACAGGAAGTTTTCGCGGTTGGCGGCCATGACATCCTGACTGATGGATTTAAAGGTGTGGCTCATCTCTTCTTTGGCTTTATTCAGCAGTTCGACCTTCTCGGCGATGGTCTTGCGTTCATGCTCCAGTGTGGTTTTAAGTGTCGTGTTTTCTTGCTGAAAAGTTTCCAGCCGCGCTTCGACATCATGAAGTTCACGACGGGCGGTTTCCAGTTGCTCGGTCGTAACCGTAAGCCGGGCACGTAATTCGGCATCATCCGAGCGACCGAAAATCTTATAGATCATAAGACCTAAAATGATGCCCGCAGCGCTGCCTATTAATAATGAAAGAATATCCATGTATGTGGGTCACTTTTTTTGTAATTTTATAGGTGTTTTTGCAGCTTTGATTCATACAATATTCAGTAGGTGATTCCGAGAAAAATCAATTTTACCCTGAATTATGGTAAATAATTAGTTGTTTTTTAGGGATTATGGAAATTATTTTAGCGTTTTATGGCTAAAATCCTAATTTTTTGTTAATTCGTTCTGGACAGATGGAGTTCAAACTATAAAATATCAGTAACAGTAAAAAACTCAGAATAATGTTACGCTTTGAAAGAGAAGCCCGTAATAAAATTATAATAAGGGTAGAAGGAAAAGAAAATGTCGGATGAAAAGAAAAATGTCAGAACGATCCTCGATTGGAAAACAGGGGTTCCACTTCAATTAACTTTAAATGCAGATAATACACAGCTGCTTGGTATGCTTGTAAAGAATAATGGCGCACCGGTTCAGAAAAACCCCAACGCAAATCCTGCCGCAGAAGCAGACGGCGAGGGTTCTACATTTAAGCCTCCATACGGACAAACGACATTTGGTATCGATGCGACAGGAACGGACAGTTATGATGTCTTTACCATTGCCTGGCCGACTAAGGCACAAACGGAAAACGGCGCGAAACCTGCTGTTGCTGTAAATCGTCTTCCTGCAGATTTGATTAAAAACGGCTTTGCCAGCAAGCCCCGCAGCCTGATGAATTCAGATGAACTTGAGGCGAAAAATCTTGAGGAAATCGAAGGCGCGATGAATAACATCAATAGCCTCGTTGGTCTCGAGACAGTGAAGGACAAGCTGCGCAAACAGATTGCCACCACCCAGTTTGCTAAACTGCGTGAAGAAGTTTTAGGTGCAGATGTGAAAAAACCATCCCTGCACATGGTCTTTACCGGTGATCCTGGTACAGGTAAAACAACAGTTGCCCGCGAATATGCAAAAGTTCTGCACGCTATGGGTCTGATTGAAAAACCCGAGGTCATGGAAGTTGGTCGTAAAGATCTTGTCGGCGCTGTTATCGGCGAAACCGAAAAGAAAACCGATGCTGTTATTGAAGAAGCCAAAGGCGGCGTTTTGTTTATTGATGAAGCGTATTCCCTGGTTGTTAACGGTAGTCACAATGATTTTGGTAAAGTTGCGATCAACCAGATTGTCGCTGAAATGGAAAACAACCGTGAGAGCCTTGTTGTTATTGTCGCCGGTTATCCGGAGCCAATGAAACAGTTCATTAATTCAAACGAAGGTCTGAAATCACGCTTCCTGAATTATATTGAATTCAAGAACTATGATAAGGAAGAGATTGGCCAGATTATGGATCTGATGGCAGATGATATGCATGTCGAACTGACCACAGAAGCCCGTGAGGAAGCCCTTAATCTGATTGAGAATGAACGTAATAAATCACAAGCCAGCTTTGGTAATGGTCGTACAGTTCGTAATATGCTTGATCTTGCTTTTGAAAATGCTGCGTTGCGCGTCATGGAAGGCCGTGATCAAAAAGCATTGAAGAAAATGGATAAAGAAGATCTGGTTGAGCTTGTTAAAAATATTAATGTTGATGATATCAAGAGCGTAGAACTTGATGGCATCAGTTCTAAGCATGCGGGCAAAATTGGTTTCAATGAAGAAAATTTGATCGATTTTGATGGGCATTCCGATAAGAAGCCTAAGCAGGAAGAAAACAACGATTCTGCACGGGAAGATACAGCATTAAAAGTCTCGTTTGGTGATTCTGCACCGCGTAGAACACCATCGAATGATGATGCTGCAGCCAAAGGGAAAACTCTTTTCTCACAAAAACCTGCTGATCAGTTGCGAAACAATCTTAGTAAAGGACGTTACAGCTTTAAATCTTGATGATACTTATATCATAATAATTAAAAACGCATGTCTTCGGGCATGCGTTTTTCTTTTGAAGAGGTGTTAATAAGAATAATAGTCAGGATCACCGAAACGTTCTAAAGCTGGCTGGTCATAAACCTGACGGGGCACCATGTAAATGGGCAGTTTTATTTCATGGACTTTCCATGTCAGCCCATCAAGGCGAAAGACAAAGCGGGCTTCAAGACGGTCTTTTAGCATCGGGTCGATAGCTGGCCCTGTCGTGATTTCGGTTGGATATCCGAGCAAGATTGAAAACCCAAAGGGCGGGGCATAAGCAACTTCACGAATAAAGGCGCTTTCAGGTACCTTGGGAAAAAGCTTGTTATGATAGTAATAGGCAAGCTCGATATTCTGCGGTTGAACATAGTATTCAACAATATCATCAACCCTGCTGACAGAAGGCCCGATTGCGGTACCGTAGGAGCCAAGCGCCGCTTTTTTAGCCTTTATATCGTCTTTTAGCTGGTTTTGTAGGTCATCCCATTTGAATCGGGCGGCCATGGCCTCCACATCTTCATTCTGTGAGGCGGCAATCATTTCGGCCACTACATCATCTTTGCTGGAATCGTAAAAATACCAGCTAATCGGGCCGATAATCAGCAAAATAGCAATAAATATCCGGAGCACGTCTTTTCCTTTTCCATTAAATAATATAGGTTTAATTCTTTATAGAGAAAGAAATAATATGGATTATAAAAATCT
>Ga0136590_1000486_pt1 | contig 18276 bp, 19 predicted proteins | sample AntRauMFilla3765_FD_104934 | JGI IMG/M metagenome (GOLD analysis project Ga0136590, IMG submission 104934) | Saline lake microbial communities from Rauer Islands, Antarctica - Metagenome Filla 3 #765 | ecosystem: Environmental > Aquatic > Non-marine Saline and Alkaline > Saline | place... | reverse complement strand
CCATCAACGAGCGTAGCGACTATGATTTAGGTGTGTTGCTGGAAAGTAATGACTGAAAGGAATATACTTTCTGTACGCAGAGCGCATTTGTTCTGCCCTTGGGCAAATTCGGACCGCCATCAACGAGCGTAGCGACTATGATTTAGGTGTGTTGCTGGAAAGTAATGACTGAAAGGAATATACTTTCTGTACGCAGAGCGCATTTGTTCTGCCCTTGGGCAAATTCCGGCCGCCGCATATACTCACAACGTCGAAAATAACAGAAAAGCCTGCTTTCCACGCGGGCTTTTTTATTGTGTGAAATCATCCAAAGGACTTTCGACTCGTACGCTCCTTAGCTGCCCCAGCCAAACCCACCCAGCTATAATCGCTACTCGCTGAAAGTCTTTTGGATTATTTTTGTAGTTTAAACTGGATGTTTGTATTTGGCTTTTATGTAAACTCGCGCTAGGATAACAGCTATGTCTAACATCGAAGATTTGCGCGCAGAGCGCGAGAAAAAAGTGCAACTACTACAAGAGCAGGGAATTAATCCGTATCCAGCCACATCAAATATCACCTACAAAGTAGAGCAGGTGCTGGCTGAGTTTGATGCTCTTGAAGCTGATGCTAAACCAGTGACTGTTGGAGGACGCATTATGGCGTTTCGAGAACACGGAGCGATTGCCTTTATGGATATCCAGGACGGCACTGGAAAAATCCAAGCCTTCTGCTCAAAAGAAGCTCTGGGAGAAGAGCGGTTTGACATGCTTTTAAAAACCATGAGCACGGCTGACTTTATTGAAGTGACTGGAACTGCATATATCACCAAACGAGGCACGCAAGCGATTTTAGTAAAAGAATGGAAAGTACTCGGAAAGGCCTTACAGAGTATCCCGACTGAACACTTTGGTATCAAAGATGAAGACGAACGATATCGGAAGCGATATCTCGATTTGCTGCTCAATTCGCAGCAGCGAGACATGTTTGTCAAAAAAGCCCAGTTCTGGGATGTTACTCGAGATTTTATGAAGCGGCATGGCTTTCTTGAAGTGGAAACGCCGACCTTGGAAGTCACTACCGGCGGAGCTGAAGCTCAGCCGTTTGTTACGTACCACAATGACTTCGACATGCAGGTGTATATGCGTATTTCTATCGGGGAGTTGTGGCAAAAGCATCTCATGGCTGGTGGGTTTGATAAGACATTCGAAATCGGCCGCGCGTATCGCAACGAAGGGAGCAGCCCGGAGCACCTGCAAGAGTTCACCAACTGTGAGTTTTATATGGCGTACGCTGACTACACTGACGGCATGAAGATGGTGCGAGAGCTGTATATTGAAATTGCCCAAAAAGTATTTGGCACCACCAAGTTTGAAGCTCGCGGACACACCTTTGATTTGGCAGATGAGTGGACGGAGATTGATTACGTGAGTGAGATACAAAAGCAAGCTGGTATCGATATTATTACTGCAACAGAAGCAGACATGAAGACGAAGTTGTCCGAGCTCGGTGTCTCGTACGAAGGAGAAAATCGAGAACGACTGACCGATACCCTGTGGAAGTATTGTCGAAAAAATATTGCTGGTCCAGCGTTTTTGATAAACCACCCCAAGTTGGTAGCGCCACTAGCCAAAGCCAGACCAGACGGAGATACGGTTGAGATGTTCCAGCCTATTATCGCAGGCAGTGAAGTCGGGCGCGGATACAGCGAGCTCAATGACCCAATTGATCAAAGAGAGCGCTTTGAAGTACAGCAGCGTCTGTTAGAAGCTGGCGATGAAGAAGCTATGATGCCGGATTGGGAGTTTGTCGAGATGCTGGAACACGGTATGCCGCCAACTTGCGGCTTTGGCTTTGGGGAGCGATTATTTGCGTTTTTGATGGGTCAGACATTGCGTGAGACGCAGCTGTTCCCACTGATGCGTCCAAAACCCGACGACACACAACAAACTGAATAATTTCAAATATGAGCAGATATATTTTTGGATATGGTTCATTACTCAGTCGAGCGAGTCGACAGCGAACGTTTGTAGAAAGTGAGTTGTATAAACAGGTAGAACTCAGAGGGTATCAACGAATTCTCAACGCCTGTTGCGGGGAGTATTTAGTAATGAATATTCGACCAAATAGAGAGGTCTCAATTATAGGGGTGGTGGTGAAAGTGGAAGACGAAGATTTTCCTGCTCTGACACAACGCGAAGGCAGCTATGAATTAATAGAGGTGACTCAGGCAATTTCGGCCGACTTTAATCAGCCGGTGTATACGTTTATGGCACGAGAACCAAAGTGTGCAGGGGTGCCTATTTCGGACGAATATCTCACCACCTGTTTAAGTGGTGTTCCGGAAGCAGATCACGCGACATGGTTATCGGACACAGTGTTCATGAACGACCTGTCATCACTCAACAGGTAATTACAGTTTCAGATAAGCATTAAAAAAGCCGGCTTCGCGCCGGCTTTTTTGTATAGGTGGGCACAGGTGTGGACAAGGTGGTTGCGGGTGGGGCAATGTGGTATAGAATGTACGAGTGGTGGGAGATAGTGGTATACTATAAATATAGTATGCAAGAGCTAGTTTGGGAATCCGCCATAACTCATCTCCACATTAAGTTGTGGAGGATTCCCAGACTAGCTCGAAAACTATCAAGTTTATGTTAATCGGCGAATACAAGCACACGTTGGATCCCAAGAGACGGCTGTCCATGCCCAGTAAATGGCGTATGGAACTTGGGAAAACGCTTGTCGTCACTCGTGGACTTGATAATTGTCTCTTTGTGTATCCAATCGCCGAGTGGAAAAAAATCACTGACAAAATCGGTGAACTCCCACTCGGTCAGGCGGATACCAGAAGTTTCAATCGATTCTTCTTATCAGGAGCAGTAGAAGTGGAGGTAGATTCAGTTGGACGTATTCTCGTGCCAGATTTTTTGAAAGATTTTGGACAGTTAGACTCAAAAGTAGTTTTAGCTGGAATCCATAATCGTGTCGAAATTTGGGATGAGGAACGATGGGAGACCTACAAAAAGGAAATCGAAGAGCAGGCCGACGACTTGGCCGAGAAGCTCGGAGAAATAGGCGTCCTCTAAATTAACTTCACGTATGCAACACACAACAGTATTACTGCATGAAGCAGTTACGGGTCTTGAACTTGATCCAAAAGATACCGTAGTCGACGCTACGTTTGGAAGCGGCGGACACGCTAGGGAAATAGCAACACACTTAGGTTCTGATGGGCTGTATATCGGAATCGACGCAGATGCTACGGCATTGCATATCGAAAAAGTCGGCGAAGTTCAACCGAGAGTTGAGCTGGTCAATGACAATTTCAAAAACCTGACCAAAGTATTGAGTTCTTTAAAAGTTGAAAAAGTAGATGCCATTTTGGCAGACCTAGGATGGCGAATGGAGCAATTTGCTGATGGAGCAAAAGGCTTTTCCTTCCAACACGATGGTCCGTTGACGATGACTTTTGGAAATCCAGAAGACTATCTGTTCACGGCGGCTGACATCGTCAACGAGTGGGAGGAAGAAAACATTGCAGATGTTCTGTACGGCTACGCCGATGAGCGCTTTTCACGGAGAATCGCCAAGGGAATAGTCGAGGCTCGAAAACAAGCACCAATTGAGACTACGCTTCAATTGGTCAATATTATCGAGCAATCACTCCCGAAGGTGGTCTTGCGCAAGAAAACACATCCAGCAACCAAAACCTTCCAGGCATTACGTATCGCTGTCAATGATGAGTTAACCATCCTTAGTTCATTCATCAGAGACGGTTTTACAGCGCTGAAACCCGGTGGGAGAATGGCCATCATCACTTTTCACAGCATTGAAGACAGAGTCGTAAAACACTCATTTCGTGAACTAGCTCAAAGCGAGCAAGCTCAACTGTCCACGAAGAAACCAATTGTCCCGAGCGTGGAGGAAATTAAGATAAATCCACGCGCGCGAAGCGCCAAGCTTCGCATTATTAAAAAGCACTTATAGAATTATGAAACAAAGTCGCGATAAAATTTCATACTCAAAAGCCACTCTCAGCTGTCTTTTGCTACTCGTACTGAGTGTCGTATTGTATTTATATTTTTTAAATATGTCTGTTGTACAGGTAGTAATGCGCACTGAGTTTACCCAGGAACAAAACGCACTCCGAACAGAGATTGCGATGCTGGAAGCACAGTATATTGAATCACAACATCTTATAGCTGCTCGCATTTCGACATTGCAGGGGTATGAAACTGACGTAGCTAAAATATTCGTATCACGTGAGCCTGCTAGTTTGGTATTGCGTGATGAATAATCACCTATGAGAAGAAGAAAACTCATACTTAGAGTGCGTACCCTTAGTGTAGCGGTTATTTGTGTTGGACTAGTTTTGACTGCTCGTATGTATCAGTTGCAAGTTATGCAAACCGATGAGTTCCAAGCAAAAGCCGAGAGTCAGTACGTACACACTAGTACTGATTTGTACTCACGTGGTTCAATCTACTTTACGACCCGTGACGGAGCCGAGCTTTCTGCAGCGGCTGTTCAGTCTGGATACGTACTAGCAGTAAATCCCAGTCAAGTTACGCTGCCGCATGAAGAATTTTGTAATCAGTTAAACGCAGTCTTTACCCTGGAGGTAGAAAAATGTATTGAACGAGCAGGCTTATCCAACCGTACCTATGTAGAGCTCGCACAAAAAGTACCAAGTGATTTGGCAACCCCGATAAAGAATCTCGGTCTTGATGGCGCGTATTTATATAAAGACCAGTGGCGCTATTATCCAGGAGGATCTGTGGCGGCTCGCTCGATTGGGTTTATTGGCCTTAATAGCGACAATGCTTCGCAGTTACGAGGTAAATATGGCCTAGAGAGACAATATGATGATGTGTTATACAAAGAACGCCAGGTGCTCTCGATAAATTTTTTCGCTGAGTTATTTAGCAACTTGGGTGACCTTGTGTATGAAAAAAAGGGTCCCCGCACAGGGGACGTAGTGACTACCCTAGAGCCTTCGGTATCGCGCATGCTGGATACTGTTTTGCTTGAAACCAACGAAGAATATAACAGTAAGCTGACTGGGGCCATCGTGATGGATCCGAGCTCTGGTGAAATCATTGCGATGAACGCTGTGCCCGGGTTTGACCTCAACGACAAATCCAATGCTACAATCGAACAGTTTCAAAATCCATTGGTCGAAAACGTATACGAGTTTGGTTCAACCATTAAAGCTCTGACGATTGCCTCGGGATTAGATTCAGACGCCATTGTGCCGTCTTCCACGTATTATGATGCCGGTTTTTTGGAGTTAGATAAGTACACTATTCGTAATTACGACGGCAAAGGGAGAGGCACTGTCCCGATGCAAGAAGTACTAAACCAATCTCTCAACACCGGTGTGTCGTGGGTTGTGACTCAGATGGGAAAAGACAGCTTTCGTGAATACTTCAAAAGCTTAAAGCTCGGGAGTGAAACTGGAATAGACTTACCCAACGAAGCGTATGGGTTGGTAGATAACCTGGATTCGCCTCGTGATGTAGAGTACGCCACCGCGTCATTCGGACAAGGAATTGCTCTGACCCCAATCGCAATAACGCGGGCTTTAGCGGCTTTGGGAAACGGCGGTACCCTGGTCACTCCACACTTAGTAAAAGAAGTTCGTTATGATGATGGGGAGGTAAAAAAGATTCGTTACCCAGAGGGAAATCGGGTATTTTCTGCGGAAACCAGCGAAACCATCTCCCGCATGCTAACTGTGGTAGTGGATGATGCATTAAGCGGGGGGACAGTAGCACTTCCAAATCACTCAATCGGAGCGAAAACTGGGACGGCCCAGATAGCTGACCCGGTAAATGGAGGGTATTACGATGATAAATTCTTACACTCATTCTTTGGTTATTTTCCAGCCTACGACCCAGAGTTTATTGTTTTCATGTATACTGTAGAACCAGAAGGGGTACGGTACGCATCTCAAACACTGACCACTCCATTTATGGACATCACGAAATTTTTGATTAACTATTACTCGATACCACCAGACCGTTAACCTATGAAAGAAACCTTCAAAGCCATCGTTGTCTCAATCCTAATCGCTGAGGCAGCTTTTTTATTACGTCGTAAAAAACCTACCATTGTTGCCATTACCGGGAGTGTGGGCAAGACGTCTACGAAAGATGCGATTTACGCGGCCGTGAAAGGCAGTATACGGGCACGCCAGAGCCAAAAAAGTTTCAATTCTGACATTGGCGTTCCTTTGACGGTACTGGGTCTGCCAAATGGTTGGAGTAACCCGATTTTGTGGCTAAAAAATATTTTTGATGGGTTTTTAACTGCGGTCTTTTCCAAAGAATATCCGGATGTGTTGATTCTCGAGACTGGAATCGACCAGCCTGGTGATATGGATAAGCTCACAAAGTGGATGAAACCAGACCTTGTGGTGATGACGCGCTTGCCAGATATTCCAGTACATGTCGAAGCATTTCGCTCTCCCGAGGCAGTGGTAGCAGAAAAAATGAAACTGGTTACCGCGCTGAAAGCATCGGGAAAATTGATTTTTAATAATGACGATACTGTCGTCCAGGCGCAGCTCCCTGGTGTTCTGCAAGAACAGGTGAGTTTTAGCCGCTATCTGCCAGCTGACTTTCAGGCGAGTGCCGACAAGATTGTCTATGCCGACGACAAACCAGTTGGAATCGGTTTTTCACTGACCCACCTGGGAAAAACATACACTATACAACTAAAGAACACTGTCGGAACTCAACATATGTATGCCGTGTGTGCAGCTATTGCGGTCGCCCGAGAGCTGGGAGTAGATGTAAAGACTGCTATCGCCAATGTGCAGGCGCTACAGACACCTAACGGAAGAATGCGTCTCATTCCTGGGCTAAAATCGAGTATTTTGATTGACGATACGTACAATTCTTCACCTATCGCAGCAGAATCAGCACTCCAGGCGCTGCAAGAGATAAAATACGCTGGTCGAAAAATTGCTGTGTTGGGAGATATGTTGGAGTTAGGTCAATACTCAGCTGAGCAACACAAGCAAATTGGAGAGCGCGTGGCACAGACTGCTCACGTCCTGTTTACCGTGGGTGTGCGGGCTCGAGGGATTGCAGAAGGAGCGTTAGCTGCTGGCATGAACGAGGCTAATATTTTTCAATATGATAGTGTACTGCGAGCCGGACAAGAGCTACAAACGTTCCTCAAATCGGGGGATGTAGTGTTAGTTAAAGCTTCTCAAGGCATCAGAGCCGAACGCATCATAGAAGAAGTGATGCATGCTCCCGATCAGGCCTCAGAGCTATTGGTGCGACAGGACGCCAGCTGGAAAGCAATCGCGTAGTGTGTCAATGAACACTCGATTTCAGACTGGTACTCACCTCTGAAAACTCACCAGCATTTTTAAAAAACAACTGATTTTGCTATACTGTAAATATGACAGAATATACACACATGCACTCGAACGTTGAAACTGCTGCAGTATCAGCGGACACAGGCGAAGTAACGTTTTTACGTCAGACGTATTTCCACCTACTGGGCGCGGTAGCAGCTTTTGTGGGGTTAGAGTTTGTCTTTTTCCAAACGGGAATCGCGCAAGCTCTGGCTCCGGTTATGTCCAGTAATTGGTTAATTGTTATCGGCGGATTTATGGTCTTGGGATTTGTAACGAGTTATTTTACTCGCCAGGAAAGTTCACCATCGATGCAGTACGTCGAAATGGCGATTACCATTGCCCTGCAAGCACTCATTTTCATTCCGCTATTGGTATATGCAGTGTATTTTACGGACGCTTCCGTTCTCTCTTCGGCCTTGACGGTTACGCTTATCATATTTGGAGCCATGACTGCGTTGGTCGCGTACACCGGAAAAAGCTTTTCTTTCTTAGGGCCGTTTCTCGGAGTGATTGGTATTGCTGCGTTGTTGGCTATTGTCGGTTCAATACTCTTTAGTGTGACGCTCGGGTTTTACTTCTCACTGGCCATGGTGGTCTTTGCCGCTGGAGTAGTGCTGTATCAAACATCCAAGGTAATCCATGACTACGGACCGGGTCAACACGTCGCCGCCGCCACTGGATTGTTCGCTTCCGTTGCGCTGTTATTTTATTACGTCTTGACCACGTTTGTCGTGCGAGACTAGTATTCCAAGGTGGATGGTAAAAAGCACTCCCAGGAGTGTTTTTTTATTCCGTTTGTTCAGCTATGGTGAGTTCTTCAGCGAGTTCCGCTATGCCGACTTTTGTTTGGGATGAGTAGGGAAACAGTCTATGTCCGGGAAGTTGATTGCCGAGTTTTTTTAGTTGATTGCGATACTGCGATTTTTTAATTTTATCAACTTTGTTCAATACAATCACGATATCTCGACCAGCCTTTTCTAGCTCACGTAATACTTCTAGGTCATTGGTCGTTGGTCCAACTACTGAGTCAATAAGTAAGACGATTTTCTGGCCGTAGTCTACATCCAGTAGATACCAAAATATCAAGTCGCTGAGTTTCTGCAACGTCTGTGCACCAGTCTTGGCATAGCCATAACCAGGTAAGTCCAAAAAGTAGTGTGAATCATTAATTAAAAAGACGTTTATTTCTTTCGTTCGCCCCGGTGTCTTACTGGTAATCGCCATTTTTTTTGACCCCGTCAGAGAATTTAACAAGCTAGATTTTCCGGCGTTTGAACGCCCAATAAAAGCAATCTGCGGTGTGCCGTCCTCTAATAGGGGGTCGGGACCGACCACACCCTTAATAAATTTAGTTGAGGTGATTTGCATACACAAATCCTATCAAAGATGAACCACAATAGCGACTGCTGGCCGAGTGTATTGTCAAGTAGTATGCGCACAACGACACTTACTCTCACTAAAGATGGATTAGTGCACAACACAGCGGATTTATCTATAGCCTTTTCTAGTGGTATACTCTGATAATGTCAGACACTGATACTATTTTAAAACTTACCAATCTCAGTAAAACGTTTCTCTCACCACGAGGCGAGCTATCTATTTTAGAAAACGTCTCGTGTGATATCAAAAAAGGAGAAAAAATAGCCATCGTCGGACCTTCTGGCTCTGGTAAATCCACGTTACTATCGCTCATTGGGTTACTCGATACGCCAACTGCGGGAACCGTAGAAATCGCCGGGGTGCAGACAGAATCGCTGTCTGAGGCAGAGCAAGCAAGGTTCAGAAACCAAAAAATCGGTTTTATTTTTCAGTCATTTGAATTGATTTCACCGTTTACGACCGAAGAAAACATTGCTGCTCCTCAAGAAATCGCTCAAAAAACGGTGGCCAAAAATGAGCTGACGCAGCTCATAGAGAGACTTGGTTTGGAAGAAAGAAGAAATGCCATGCCGCAAACGCTCTCAGGAGGAGAGAAGCAACGAGTCGCAATCGGTCGAGCACTGATGAATAATCCCGCACTCATCTTAGCGGATGAACCAACTGGAAGTCTCGATCGAGAAACCGGAGAGCGAGTACTGTCGCTGTTGATTGAGGCAGTGGCCGAGCCTGATACGACACTGATTATTATTACCCATGATGAATCCGTGGCGAGTCGGATGGATAGAGTATTTGAACTAAAGAACAAAATGCTGCATGAGCGGACTTAACGTCATTATTTTATATAGTTTCCGAATAGTGGTGCGTGAATGGCACCGGTTTTTTCTCCCCTTAGCTTCGCTGATGGTGACTAGTGTGATACTCGTCTTGATTTTACTTTTGACCACTTCCAGTTCATTACTACTGTCAGACCAAGCTCGGGAATTACTCGGAGGAGATGTGGTATTTGAAGACACTTCACCGATAGACGGAGGTGCTCTGCTTGACGAAGTCGGGAGTGTACCAGACGCGGTTTCAGAGAAAGTTTCTTTTTCAGGAACGCTGCAAAGCGACACAGCGGCAGCGTCATTCTCAATAGAAGTGATTGACCGGGCGTATCCGCTGTATGGAGAGCTTTCCCTGCGTGACGCAACCTACCAAGGTGTCGGAGACGGTGAACTGATTGTTGACGCAGCGGGTCTTGAACGGTTAGGAATCGAGGTGGGTGACAGCGTGTCTTTTGGTGAGTCGTCTTTGCGAGTAACTGGAGTGGTGGTTGCTGAGCCGACCTCTTTGATTGGGGGATTTAGTTTTCTCCCTACGGCCTTCATTAATCAAGGTAGTTTCCAAGCGGCAAACATTAACCCACAACTACTTCGGGCTGAATATTCCTATGCCGTAAAGACTGATTCACTGGACTCAGACACTATTGAGAAATTGCGCGCCCTAAAGGACACTTCTCCAACAATTGATGTCGATATTGCTGGTCAAAACCAGCGTGGGTTGCAGTTTGGTCTAGAGACCGTCTCAGATTTTTTGACTATTGCCGTTTTGGTGACGGCCATATTGGCTGCGGTCAATGTATACGCCAGTATCTTATATCTGATTACCATCGAAAGAAAAAGTCTGGCTGTGTTGCTTTCACTGGGAATAACCAAAAATAAACTGCTCTTGATTCTGGGAGCGGCTCTGGGGTACGTAGTACTTTTGGCCAATCTCATCGGTTTGAGTGTAGGCATTGCCGCTTTTACCTTGCTACAGAAATTTATTTCGACTGAGTACTTAGTCTCACTGCCAACTCCAAACGTTTTTCTCTACGGCTCGATAAGCGTGCTACTGATTGTGCTCATTGCAGTAATGTCTTTCATTCCCGCAGTGCGCAAAACTCTGGCCCTCAATCCCAAACAAATTCTCCTTGGTGGGGGAGTCGGGGCGTCAGCTACTCGCACACTAAAACCACTGTTGACCATCACCGTCTTCACGCTCACACCGTTGGTAGCACTCGCTGCTTTTTTACTGCAGAGTTTCCTACAAGGGTTGTTGGTTATCGCGGTTATTGCAGTGGTATACGCCCTGGTAGCTGCTGGGTATGCAGTTGCTATATCTCTGTTGTATAAAATGCGCTCCCGCTTTACTTTCTTTGTCCGGAGCATCATTAGTCAAAAGTACGCTGATGGGTTGTTCGGGGTGGTGTCTTTTACCTCGCTCTTTGTCGCACTGACAGCATTGTGTACATTAACCTTGATTCAAGGTTCACTCGAGCGCTTTTTGGTCAATGACCTCAGCGGTACCGTTCCTTCTACTTATGTGCTTGACGTCCAACCGTCACAAAAAGACCAGTTAACCAATCAGTTTTCTGACCTCGAATTGTTCTCAAATGTACGAGCGCGAATTATCGCTATCGACGAGGTGCGCATCCAAGATGAATTAGAGCTAGACGACACAGATGTGTCCAGAGAACTCGGCCGCGAATTCAATCTCACTGCCCGCACCAATCTGCTTTCCAGTGAGACGATTACTGCAGGTGCTTGGTCACAGGGGAGGGCTGGTGAAATATCAGTCGATGAAGCGTTTGCACAGCAAGCGAATATTGAACTCGGTTCAACTATTGTATTTTCTGTGCAAGGCTTTGATGTTTCTGGTGAAGTGACGAGTTTGCGGAATACTGATTCACGTTCCGGTCTGCCATTTTTCTATTTTGTCATGTCACCAGAGGATATCGGCAGGTTTCCGAGTGTGTACTTTGGCTACGCATATTACGAACCAGAAAAGCAAGGAGAACTAGGTCAGTTCTTAGCTAAAGAAATGCCCAACGTGACCTTATTTGAAACCCAGGCTCTAGGACCGTTGTTGCTGCAGATTGTGAGCACCTTGCTCGTACTGGTCCTGATTGTGACGATCCCTCCGCTGCTTATCGCGACACTCTTGATAGCAATGCTCGTCGTCTCATCGTACGCTACCCGTCGCCGAGAAGGAGCACGGTTCCGCGCTCTGGGGTTGAGTCGGGGGCAGAGCTTTTGGCAGTATCTCACCGAAGCGCTTTCTCTGAGTCTCATTGCGGCGGTTCTCGCCTACGGTCTGGGTGTTTTGGTTTCGTATGGCTTAAATGTGTATTTCCTACAACTGGACACAGTGGTGCTGTTTGACCCCAAGCTTATCGCCGGGGTGGGTCTGATTATGGCGTTTATCATGGGCATAGCCGTCACTCTGTACAAAACCGACACGATGCCGTTACGAGAATTATTATCTTATGAATAAACTTTCTATTATCGGCTTTGGCCTCGTTATCGTTGTATGTATGTGCGTGGGAGCATGGTTTTTCTTAAGTGATACCGACACCAAGCTCGACCCTCCAGTGCAATCGACAGATGAGCAGGCTGCAGCAATCACCATCATTGCGTTTGGCGATAGTCTGACAGCTGGATATGGAGTGCAGCTACGGGAGGCGTATCCAGCACAACTGGAGCGTGCGTTGCGTACGCAGGGGTATGATGTCGAAGTCATTAATTCTGGTGTAAGCGGCGAGACTACCCGCGGCAACCAAGAGCGGGCGGGCTTCATTCGTGCCCAACAGCCAGATGTGGTTCTTTTAGGAACTGGCGGCAATGATGCACTGCGCTCACTGCCGGTAGAAAATACCCAGAATAACATTGCCGCTACGATAGATATTTTATTAGAAGGCGAGCAAGCACCCAAAGTTTTGTTGCTAAAAATGCAAGCACCACTAAATTCCGGAAAGACGTACAAACAAAACTTTGATGCTATCTATGAATCAGTCGCCACGCAAAAAAATATTACGCTGGTACCATTCTTAACAGAAGATATTTTCTTTGATGAGAGTAATAAACTGCCTGATGGTATCCACTACAATGAACAAGGATATACAGCAGTGACTGAAGCACACCTGTTGCCAGCTGTTATAGAGGTACTACAAGAAAGGCTCTAAGCGACTGGCGCAATCTAGCTCAACGGTCAGGATAGCAGTCTACACACCTTGCCTTTCTATCAATTTGTGCCACAGTATAGCCAGGGTTCTTTAATAGTAAAATCAAACATAACAAGCGTGTACTGCAATACGGTGTAGAGAATGCTCGTCTCACTCTGAGCAAGTAAAACCACACACAGTAGGAGTGACTGCTAATGAAAGTATCACAGCTCGTTTCAACTGCATACAAAGTCCTGCGAACTGGTATGCAATGCATTCGTCTGACTAGTCGCAATCTCGCAGCTTGTCTTTTGAGCAGGTACCAAAAAACTGACGGTAACGAAGAAAAGTCCCTCACCACGCTGCCCACCCTTGTGAGTAAGGGTGAAGAGCTTGCCCAGCACATTATGGGCGACGATTTTTTGCTACCAGAGGAAGTATCTCGTGTATATGGATGTAGCTATTCTCAAACACAAAGAACGGCTCTAGCATTGACGGTACCGTGCGCCTACACACTGTTCAGACTGAGTGCCAAAGGCTATATGCTGGTTGCTACACTGCCAACTGAGTGCAATCTGCATTTATTTCGCGAGATTATCAATCAACCTCGCTACAAAGAGCAGGAAGGATGGTGTCTCAGGCAACCACAAAAATTCTTCTATCAGGACGTAATGAAATCGTGTCGTTGGTTGGCGGTTCGTAAAGGACTATATAGAGGCTCGCGGCGCAAGACTTGGGCGTTTCAGCAAGGATTCTTGAACAGTGATGAATACATCCCTAGCGCCATAGAAGTAATGTATGCGGCCACTACGTACCATAAAGTTCGTGGGGTGTGTCTGCTGCACGGTGTTTATGTCAGAACCTCATCTGTCGACGAGGACGGCCGGCATGTCATTGTTGGCGGCAATAGCTCGGAGGGTATGTGTGTACGCGAATTCGTGGATGATGAACCTGAAGACTACGTTGGAGTGTTGTCAGCCCGGACGCAAGTCGACTCTTTGGTCACTTGATCTTACTTTTTTACAAAAAACTCTGACTACATGTTCTTTTTACCCAAAACCAACAGGCCCCGTGCTCACGCTCGGGGTCTTTTATATACCAGTATATGGTAAACTGGCGAAATCATGACCGAAACTATTAAAATATTTACTGACGGCGCAGCCAAAGGTAATCCCGGCAGAGGCGGCTACGGTGCGGTGATTTCCCACGGGGAGACCGTGACTGAAATTGGCGCTCATAAAGAGCGCACCACCAATAATGAGATGGAATTGCAGGCAGTCGTGGAAGCTTTAAAGGTGGTGCAAGATAGTGGTCAAACTACGGAAATATATACTGACTCCAAGTATGTGATGCAAGGTGCAACCAGCTGGATATTTGGTTGGCTCAAAAACGACTGGCAAACGAAAGCCGGAACTGCGGTGCTAAACAAAGAACTGTGGCAAGAGCTGCTGCCGCTACTCAAACAAGTCCGCATAGAATGGCATAAAGTACCCGGTCACGTTGGTATCATCGGCAATGAACGAGCTGACACCATTGCGTCTGATTTTGCTGCCAAGGGGAAGTATGACCTATATTCTGGGCCCAAAAAAGAATACAGATTTGATTTGTCTGATACTTCATACGATGAAGCAAAAGCAAAACAACGTAGTGATGCGCGAAAAAAACAATCCCAAAAAGCATACTCGTACATCAGCCTGCTTGACGGTGTAGTGCAGACACATAAAACCTGGGGAGAGTGCGAACAGAGAGTGAAAGGAAAGCGGGGAACTCGGTTCAAAAAATCATTTGACTCCGCTCACGAGAGAGAAATAATAGCGGACTTTGGAAAAGACTAATGTACTGAATACTCAAGGTTTGCGGTGAACTCTGACCATAATGAATGACAATCAGGTTTGCACAGACACATTGACAGGGTTATGCTCGTCTTGTACTGTCATGTAAGCAGGTACATTCACCAAACAGAAAACAAAAGGAATCATATTATGTCGAACGACAAGCGCCCCCAAGGTCCAAAGTTGGTTTCGGATGAGGGGTATATCCTCTCTTCACAAACCGGCAAAGGTGGCTGCGTAGCAGTCAAAATCGATGGCAATCAAGTCATGGTTCGCGACACCAAACACCCCGGCGGACAGGTTTTGAACTTTGACCGAAAAGAATGGAAAGCCTTTATCGAAGGCGTCAAATTGGGCGAATTTGACGCCTAACTTACGGTCAAACTTTGACCCGCAACGAGCAAGTAAATCTTGCTCGTTTTTTTTATCATTTCGACTCTTGAAGAGAGCTGCATTACTGTATTTTGTAGTAGAAAAGCCACTTATATCTACTTTAGATTTAAGTGGCTTTTGTGCACTTGTTAGTGAACAATCTGCGGGTAGGGAATTTTGAGCGTTTTTTCAAATTCGAGGGCTGCTTCAAGCGTGCCTCGATATACATAGGGGTGGGTCAGAAGGAACTGCTTATAGGCTGACAAATAATTCTTGAGAATCTGTTCACCTAACTGCGATTCATCAGTGGAGCGGTGTGGATTTTCAGCTCTCCACAGCATGAATAGTTCTTGTGTAGCAGCCATCTTTTGTGTGGCCCGCAATTGCTTTTGCCCTCTGCAGAGCATCCAGCTAAAGACCAGTCCCAGTAAAGTGAGAATAACAACGGTTGTAATCATGTGAGAGCCCCTCAAGTTGTCTGCCAACAATGTAGCACCTCACAATGCAATTTCAAGCATTTTTATTCTTTTTACCTGCTGCATTACTGCAGTTGCTATAGATGACACGGACAACTCGTTCTTTTGTCGAAGCACTCCTTTTAGAGTTTGATTAAAAAACACCGCAGCAACACTTTTGTGTTGCTGCGGTGTTGGGTGTTTGAGGATACATAATTTCAGATTGTAATCTGGATATGCTCGTACTCAAATCTTTTCAAGGCTCCTTTTATATCATGATTCCAGATATTTATAACTGCTTGTTCTGTTTCGTCGTCAGTTTTTGCATCAGGCATTCGTAATTCGACACAGAGTTCTTCTTGGTCCACGGACGCTGGTATCACCTTTACATCACCCGGCAGTAGTTTGAGTGATGATAACTTCAAAACACAACTCCTGGCCGCTTTTGTTTGTTGATTACTGAACCGTACAAAAATTCTGCATATTCTACACATGATATAGCCCCATTACAAAGTGCAGGTATTTCCTAATACTTTTTACACTCACAATAGTGGTCTGTCAACGCACAAACAAGAGCAACCCACCCACGTCCAGAAAACAACCCAGTGCCCGTCAAAACCACTAAACCCGCATATTCTAGTAGAATGTGCGGGTTTAGAGTAATGGTGACTCATGGAGAATCAAACTCCGGTTTCATGCATGAGATGTGAATGAAATGTATTGCGATTACCGGAGGACCGGCCTCCGGGGATAGGAGCGTTAGCTATAAGGAGTTGCAGAAAATTTTAGGTTGGTACGAATTTGAAAAGATTGAAGCCAAAGGTAGTCATGTTAAGTACAAACACCCACAGTTTGAACGAGATTTAGTTATAGCGGTCCATAAAAATGACTGTAAGTCATATATGAAAAAAGAGGCACACCGTAGGTTGCAGATAATAAACAATTAATATAATAAACAGGTATATGAAAACAACAAAAGGCGCGGTATTTGTTGGAAACAAGAAACATTCGTACATATTGACTGAACAAAAGAGCAATATGGTGCATGTTGACTGCAAAGCAGCGTGTATCGGTCAAGAGTTTGAAGCTGAAGATGTTGGAGCGCTAATCTTAGATTTGCCAAATTTAATTGAAGCCGAACAAGATTATCAAGAGAAACAGTCTGGCACTATTAGATTTCGAACAACTGCCGAGCAGCGAAAGAAAATAGAATTAAGTGCAAAAGCTAGCGGGAAAAGCGTTTCCAAGTTTGTTCGCGATTTAGCTTTAGAGGTGTAGCATAATAAAAAATTGTGTAATTTGTAATTTCCCAATCTCCGAAGGCCCGTCCTTCGGAGATTCGCGTCCTTCGGAGATTCGTGCATAATTGATTCATGAAAAACAAAACCCCAATAATCTATGTCATCGCGGTCACAATTTTTGCTGTCTTGAGTACCGTACTAGCCGGTGGATCAGAAACGGATTTTCAGTTAAAGTTACAAACCACCTGGGCAATGTTCTTAGTCATTTCAGGAATTCCTTTTGTCTTCAAAGCTACTTGGATGAAAGAAAAAACCATTAAAACTTTCGACTGGCTTTACAAGAAGACTGGTATTTCGTCTTTTCAAAAACAAGCAGAAGAAGCTAGGAAATCTTATGTACCAATGTTTGGTCGAGCAATTGGAATCTCAGTAATCATCATAGGATTGACACTCTTACTGAAAAACTACACCGAACTTTTGAATTTATGATTAAAAGAGGAATTATATAGAATCGTCGCCGAGCCAGGTATAGATGGTACGTACATCAGTTACAAGGGTAAGGCAATACCCGAACCCTACGAGGTTGTTGAATTGTAATTAAGTCAGTGCTGCAAAACTTCTACGGCGGAAGGACCTCTGTAGATAATGAAAAACACTAAACCCACATAATCTACTAGATTATGTGGGTTTAGTGTAATTGTGATCCCACGGAGAATCGAACTCCGATTTCATGGATGAGAACCATGTGTCCTAGCCGTTAGACGATGGGACCAGTTGGACTGGGCTCCTTGTTTAGTTGAGCAGGTTATTTATAACAAAAATGTGTGTTTTATAAAAGGGGACAGTTAAACAGCAGAGGTTTGTCTTGTTTTTTCTACACAAGTACCGCGAGCATGATTAAGCTTACAGAAAGCATACTTAGGCCAGCGAGCTTCGCTCCAGTGTGCTGTTCATGAAAAAAGCGATTTCCTGAGATAATGGCCCACAAGATAGCACTGGTGCGTTTTGCAGTCATGACTATAGAACTAGGTGCGAACAGAAAAGCAAAACTAATCAAGACAGACTGGAGACCACCTCCAACTGAATGAATGAGTACTCGAGGACGCCTGAGGTGCCGAAAAGGATTTTTACGGGAGGTGTATACAGAAGCAATTCCCAGATAGACTCCCAGGCACCCATACATCATCAGTTGTTCTCCCGCGACTGAGTTGAAATTGTGGATGTTGTATTGGTAGAGCGATACGGTCAGTACCGCCACTAATGATCCGCCGGTAATGTACCAGGCACCGGTGGTTTTCAGCGTCCTGGTAGAGAGCATGGTTAGTACAGTAGCTAAAATGATACCAATACCTAAAATTTCGAGCCACGAGATACTGTAGCCCATAGCGATGTCTGCAAATACGAGAAACGGAATGGTCAGTATACGTAAGAAGGAGAACGTGGCACGAGTCGCTTTCTCTAGACCGGTGATAAATAGGTGAATGAGCACGATTTCGAGCAACAACCTGGTGAGAAAGGTTGGTAGTGAATCGAAGCTAAAGACCAGCGCGCCGAACTGCTGCCCAATCATAGTGTCACTCGGAATCAAGAATACAACTGCTAAGAAAAATAATATTCCAAAAAAACCGTTGATGAAAGCTAGTTCAAAATGCGTCTCTCTGCGGTTACGCAGTTCTTCTTT
>Ga0136590_1000479_pt1 | contig 18548 bp, 13 predicted proteins | sample AntRauMFilla3765_FD_104934 | JGI IMG/M metagenome (GOLD analysis project Ga0136590, IMG submission 104934) | Saline lake microbial communities from Rauer Islands, Antarctica - Metagenome Filla 3 #765 | ecosystem: Environmental > Aquatic > Non-marine Saline and Alkaline > Saline | place... | reverse complement strand
CGTTTAAAAAATTGCTCAAACATAAACTCGGCCGCCGGATAAGTTGTTCGGAAGATTCAGCAGTACAGTACCAAAGTTTTAATTGATGAGAACTATTTAATTTGAAGACTAAACAAATACAATACGTTGTTCGAGGAAATTAATAATTCTGAAATTCGAGAAGAACGCACGCTTTTAGCAGGGGTTTATGGTCCGAATACCGCCCGTATGCAGGCTAAAGACTATCTTGATGAGCTTGAACTGTTAACCCAAACAGCCGGCGGCATTGTGATAGATAAAATATTGCAGAACCGCACCCAGCCCGACCCTTCATCGTATGTGGGCGAAGGTAAACTTCGGGAGATACGCGGCCGGGTGAACAGCGAACATATTGAAACTATTATTTTTGATGATGATTTATCGCCTACGCAAATTCGTAACATAGAAAAGACAACCGAAGCCAAAGTGCTGGATCGCAGCGGGCTTATTTTAGACATCTTTGCCTCCCGCGCTAAAACGGCCGCTGCCAAAACACAGGTTGAACTGGCCCAACTTCAATATTTACGCCCACGCCTTACCCGATTCTGGACCCACCTCTCCCGCCAGCAGGGGGGCATTGGAACGCGCGGGCCCGGTGAATCTCAAATCGAAACGGATCGCCGCCTGATAGACAAGCGAATCAGTATATTAAAAGATAAGCTTGAAACGCTCGAAAAACAGCGCAAAACGCAACGAAAAGGGCGTTCCGATATGATTCGTCTATCACTTGTGGGCTACACCAATGCCGGTAAATCAACTCTGATGAATGCCCTTACCGATACCAAAGTACTGGCTGAAGATCGCCTTTTTGCCACGTTGGATTCCACCGTACGGCGTTACGACATTGAAAATTATGACATCTTATTGTCGGATACGGTAGGATTTATACGCAAACTTCCGCATAATTTAATAGAAAGCTTCAAATCTACGCTGGATGAGGTCCGCGAAGCCGATATACTGCTTCATGTGATCGACGCTACATCGCCCATGTATCGCGAATATATTGAAGTGGTGGATGAGACCCTGGAAGATTTAGACATCGTTGATAAAAAAAGTTTGAAAGTGTTCAATAAAATTGATGATCTGGAACCCCATCGGCTGGCTGAATTACGTAAAGCGTATCCCGATGCCGCCTTTGTTTCGGCAGAACGTAATATTGGCTTAAACGGGCTGCAAAATGATATTCAAGATTTAATTGAACGAGATTTTGTAACCACCACCATGAAAATTCCTGTAGCCAAATACGAGGGTGTTGCCTTTTTGCATCGCGTGGCAAATATTCATTCACAGGAATACGTTAAATCAAGCGCAGAGGTTACCTTTAGCATTTCTGAAGAAAATTTATTGCGCTTAAAGAATATGTTGAATAACGTTAACGGAGAATCCGTCGAAAAATCGTAGACCGATAAATAGAACAATAATATTGAATTCATGCTTGTAGCAAAAGCCATAAATACCGATACGCGCGTTCTATCTACAACCGATTCTAAGGTTGAGGCCCGGGAGCATATGGAACGAATTGGCGTGAACAATTTACCGGTGGTAGATGCAGAAACGCATAAATTAACCGGCCATATAAGTATGGAGGTTCTTCAATCGGTGGCTGATAATGAACGTTTAATCGGCGACTTTGAATTAGTTGAACCTATCAAGATTTTCAGCAATCAGCACCTTTTTCATGCTATCAGGCTGATGTTGGAATACGAGCTGCATCTTTTACCGGTTATTGATGATGAGTGGATATTTAAAGGCATTATTGAAAAAGAGCAGGTGCTTGAATCACTAAGTAAAATGTTGAACCTCACCGAATATGGCTCAATTATTACAGTGCGGCTTAATCATCAGGATTTCACCCTCTCTGAAGTAGTACAGCTTATTGAAGCCGAGGGCGGTAAAATTTTAGGCATTACTGTTGAAACACCCAATGCCGAAAAAAAGCAGTATGAAGTGTCTATCAAGTTGAATTTACAGGATGTGAGTCGCGTTGCATCGGCGCTTCGCCGGTACGGTTACACCATTTTAACTGAAGCAGAAAGTGAATCAACGAATATTGATTTGGAAACACGCGCGGATGAGCTCCTGAAATTTATGGATATGTAAATAGCCGCCTTTTAATGCAATCTATTTTATTAAACGTAAGGGAACATTCCGCACAAAATTAATATAAGAGGCCTTTGAAAGAGTGGTTTTGCAAAGGCCTCTATAATATCTATTAAAGAACTCTTCATACCTATACTGCTTTAATGAATCACTTCCGAAATTTATTTGTACTCAGTCTTTTATTTGTAATGATGTGTACTGCCCGGGTGCAGGCGCAGGAGATTCAGCGCCCGAATACTGCAACCTATGAAAACGGCATATCGCTTTTTGAGGAGGGCTTATATCAAAAATCTGCGCAGGTGTTGGCATCTTTCATTGAGCAAAATACAGACCATGCATTGGCAGAATCGGCCCGGTTTTATCATGTTCGTGCGCGCGGTGAAACGAACCCTGAGCTTGTAAGTGCGTATTACCGGCAGTTTATTGAGCAGTACCCCAATACCGTTTTTAGCCAAAAATTGTTGTTTGATCTTGCTGATAAAGAAAAGAGTGCCGGGAATTACGACAAGGCCATAAGCTATTACAACCAATCGCTGCAGCAGAGTATTAATAATAAACAGGAGGCTCGGGTATATTATTGGATGGCTGAGGCGGCGGCGGAAAAGGGCGACGATGAGCAGGCTCGGTCTTATTTTTTGACTCTTGCCGATGAGTACCCCAAATCAAAATTAGCTCCCAAGGCGCTTTATGCCCGCGGGCGGTTGTATTTAAGCGAAAATAATTATGAAGCTTCCTCTCAAGCGTTTGAGTTACTGCGTGAGCGCTATCCGAATGATGAAATGACCCGCCGTATCGGTACCGCGCTGGGAGAGTCTTACTATCAACAAAAAGAGTATCAACAAGCCATTGATGCATTGCAAAAAAGCCTGCCGTACCTGGAGGGAGATCAAAAGCTCAAAGCTATTTATTTAACAGCCGAAAGTTACAATGCGCAGAATAAGTTTGACCGGGCTTCTTCAAACTATCTGCAATACATCAACCTTACCAAAGGAACGGATAAAGAACGAACGGCGCACTATGGTCTGGGCTGGGTGTATCATAAACAGAACATTTATCACTGGGCCGCCGATGAATTTGAGCAGGCCGCACAGGGGCAGGATACATTGGCGCGCAAGGCATTATATTACCAAGCCGTGAATGAAAAACTGGGCGGGCGGTATGAAAATGCAATTGGAGATTTCCGGACGTTTGGCAGCCGGTATTCCAAAGGGCTTTGGTTTGAGGAAGGATATTATGAGTGGGCTATTACCGCTTATGAAATGGGTAATTACGGTGAAGCTATCGAGGCGTTGCTCTCGCTTATTCGATCAGATGAGGAGTTACAGTGGGAAGGCAAAATTTATACGCGGCTGGGTCAGGCATATTTTGCTAACAAAGAATATACCCGGGCACTGCAGGCGTTTGAAGCGGCCGAAGATCTCACCGATATTGATCCGGCCGTAAAGCGACAGGCGCGATTTCAAAAAGCATGGGTGCAATACCACAATCAGGCCTATGAGCCCGCGCAGCAAATTTTTGAACAGTTGATGCGCGAATCACCCGATACCAAGGTGGGTAAAGAGGCGCTGTTCTGGAACGCAGATTCGTACTATAACATGGAGCAGTACGGGCCGGCCAGCCGGTTATTTGCGCGGTTCGTTCAACAGAATCCGGATCACAATTTGGCAGGAGCCGCACGGTATTCGCTGGGCTGGAGTTATTTCAAAATGGGGCAGTACGGGAACGCTATTGAGCCTTTTCGCAGCTTTTTAAATAATTACGATCCGCCCGAAATTGCGCTCTTTCCCTACGACACCGACACACGTCTTCGGCTTGGTGATTCATACTACGCTACTTCAAATTACAGTCAGGCCATTAATATTTATCAGCAATCGGTGAATGACGAGCCCGGCGGCGATTATGCGCTGTTTCAAATTGCAAACAGTTACTATCGCTCGGATCAAACCTACGAGGCGGTGACCACCTTTCGGCGATTTTTGCGCCAACATCCCCAGAGCGGGCTTCGGGAGCAGGCGCAATACAATATTGCCTACATTTATTTGAATACCGGGAATTACGAGCAGGCGGTGCAGGAATTTGAGACGGCCATCAACAGGTACCCCCGCACGCAATGGGCGGCGCGCTCGCAATACAATATTGGCGATGCCTATTATAATGCCGGTGATTACGATCAAGCCATTGCCGCCTACCGTAAAGTGTTGAACGACTACCCCAACAGCGATTATGTGGTTGAAGCAGCCAACGGCATTGATTATGCGCGACAGGCTTCAGCCGGAGACCGTCCCGCTGACAACGATGCCGATCAACCTTCGGCGGTGGATGAGTTTATTGAAAATAATCCACAGAGCGGTACCAACGATCAGCTGCGCTACCGGCAGGCGGAAAGTCTGGTGCAATCGGGTGATTACATCAAAGCCATTGAAAAACTTGAACAATATATTCGCATCAGCAACAATAGTGAGCTACTGCCGGATGCACATCTCAATCTGGCTAAAGCATATAGTGAAACGCAACGTTCGGCCAAGGCAGAGGAGAGCTATAAAACGCTGTTGGAAGAATATACCGACTCGGATGAAGCCGCTGAAGCACTGATCGCACTTGGAAAAATGACGCTCGCTGAAAATAATTATCAGAATTCATTCGATTACTATAGCCGATTGCTTGAAAAAGGTTCCGCCTATCGTGTTGAGGCCTACACCGGTATGGGTAATGCCCGTATTGGTATGGGGCGCGTTGAGGATGCGCGGCAGCAGTATCAGTCGGCACTGGAAATTGACGGATCTTTTGATGCCGCCAAAGTAGGGTTGGCCAAAGCAGCCTTGCAACAGGAAAATTACGAAGAAGCCTTGCAGCATCTTTCACCCGTGGCCGAAGCCAACACCACGGCGGTGGGCGCTGAAGCGCAGTATCTGCTGGGCGTTACGTTCCAGGAGCAGGGAGAGTTTCAGCAGGCGCTGGACGAATACGCTAATGTGCAGGTGTTGTATGAATTTTATGACCGCTGGGTGGCTAAATCGTTGCTGAAGAGCGGGGAAGCTTATATTCAGCTCGGCAATAACAGTCAGGCTCGAAAAGTGTTACAGTCACTGATGAACAAGTACCCGCGCAGTTCGGAGGCACAGCAGGCCCGGCAAATGCTTGATAATGAGTAAAAGTAAGAAGCAAGAAGCAAGAATTGAAAAGTAAGATGTAAAGTATGATCTCATTTTACTTCCACCAATCGGAGGTTTTGCAAAACACTTTACACAATACTGTCTTCGCGAGCCTCGCTTTTCAGAGGCGTGGCGATCTCCTCTTGTAACTTTTCGAGGGCTTTGCAAAACCCCTTCTTGTCATCCTGAATTTATTTCAGGATCTTAGTTTTAAGCACAAAACGACATTTTAGATTCTGAAACAAGCCATGCCTGCCGAAGCTTTAGCGTAGGTTGGTTCAGAATGACACAATTATTTAGTTTTGCAAATCCCTCTTTTCATCAAATGTCCAAAATTTCATCGCCATTGAGTACTAATAAAAACATATCGCCGGCCCGCAAGCTTAATGGCACACTCGTGCTCCCTGCTGATAAGTCCATCTCACACCGCGCGGTGATGTTCGCCGGCCTGCATGACGGTCAATCGGTCATTGAGAATTTTTCTTCTGCCGCAGACCCACACTCAACCATTGCCTGCATGCGTCAGCTCGGTGTGGGTATATCAACCAATGGAAATCAAGTTATTGTTGATGGAGTGGGGCGTGATGGGCTTCAACCACCGGCCGAACCACTCAATTGCGGGAACTCCGGCACCACTATGCGACTTTTAAGCGGCATAGTGGGGGGCGCGGGAATTTCGTGCACCTTAACAGGTGATAAATCATTGTCTGCCCGCACCATGCAACGCATCATTGATCCGCTGCGGCAAATGGGTATCAATATTTCCGGGCGCGATGATAATTTTGCTCCCTTAAATATACAACCGCACACAGGAGTTAATGCCCTTCATTTTCAGCTGCCCATTGCGAGTGCTCAGTTGAAATCATGCGTGCTGCTGGCAGGGTTGTTTGGAAAAGAGTCAACAAAAGTAATTGAAACAAAAACCAGTCGCGACCACACCGAACGTCTGCTACAGCTGCCGGTTGACGAAACCCGAGATGAGAAAGTTATCAAAAGCAACAGCAGCCAAGCTATTCCCCAACAATCTTATACGGTTCCGGGTGATTTCTCGGCGGCAGCTTTTTGGTTGGTAGCGGCCGGCATTCACAGTAATGCTTCCATAAGAATGCCCGCAGTGGGAATGAATCCCACACGAACCGGAGCATTGCATATTTTACAGCAAATGGGCGCTGATATTTCCATCACCAATAAACGAATGGAAGGGTTTGAGCCCGTAGCAGATTTGCAGGCCTCCTCATCCTCTCTACAAGCTGTAGACATCACGGCTGAAATAGTACCGAATTGTATCGATGAAATTCCTATTCTCATTATTGCCATGCTGTTTGCCGATGGTAGTTCCACGGTTCGCGGAGCCCGGGAATTGCGCCATAAAGAAACCGACCGCCTTGACGCCATGGCACAGCTGCTGAAGCGTGCGGGAGCTACATTTACAGAGTACGACGATGGGTTTGAAATTGTGGGCAATCCTAATTTCCGCCCCCAGTATGGATCCTTTGAAAGTGAAGATGACCATCGTATCGCCATGGCTGCAGCAATTCTGGCCATTATGGGATCCGAATCTTCCACTATTGCTGATGCCAATTGCACCCGTATTTCCTATCCATCCTTTTGGAATCACCTCTCTAAACTGACGAATTGAATTGTACTGCGGCTTTTGCTCCGCAAATTTGGCAAAACTGCTTTTCTGCTTCCCTAAAAATGCCAATACGTCATACTTATTGAAGCCATTTGAGCTTGGCATTGTCATTGCATTAATACAAGTAAATATTAATTAATCGGATAATGCTATGAGTGAATTCACTATTGATATCGAGCGACAGCTGGAACGACTTGGAAAAGACATTCAACAAATGGTTGGGCGTATCGTGCCTCTTGACGACAAAGGCCATGATTTTCGTCCACACTGCGATATTATAGAAAGCGAAGAAACCTATAAAATCGTGCTTGATATCCCCGGCTTATCCAAAAACGAAGTTAACGTATCACTACAGGAGTTTGTACTGACGGTACGCGGCGAACGTGTGAATGAACTTGAGGATGAAGAAGTGTACCGGCGCCAGGAACGAACAGCCGGCGTGTTCAGCCGCTCATTTGCGCTTCCAAAGAATGTAGGTACCGACAAAGTGGATGCTACATTCCGTACCGGGGTGCTGACAGTAGCCATGCCAAAAACGGATGATCACGACGATTCAAAAAATATACCGATTAATGAATGATTGAATTTTAATGCTGTCCCGACTGCTGTTGTGATCAGCATCTAAATTTGATTTCAGATCCCGAAATGAATTCGGGATGACAGGTTTAAGACTTTTAAAAAATTTAAACAGTAAACCAAAAATTAATAATCAATTATTATGGGTAAGATAATAGGAATTGACTTAGGAACGACCAACTCCTGCGTAGCCGTCATGGAAGGCAGTGAGCCGGTTGTCATACAAAATGCAGAAGGGGGGCGTACTACGCCTTCGGTGGTAGCTTTTTCTAAAGATGGTGAACGCCTCGTAGGCGCACCTGCAAAGCGTCAGGCCATCACCAATCCCGAAAAAACAATCTCTTCAATCAAGCGGTTTATGGGGCGCCTGCACAACGAAATTAAGGAAGAATCCAAGCAGGCCTCATACAAAATTGTGAAAGGAGATGACGGTACCGCTCGGGTGCAAATTGATGATCGCAAATATGCACCGCAGGAAATTTCGGCCATGCTGTTGCAGAAAATGAAGCAGACTGCCGAAGAATACCTCGGTGAAGATGTAACGGATGCCGTGATTACGGTACCGGCTTATTTTAACGATGCGCAGCGTAAAGCCACGCAGGAAGCCGGCGATATCGCAGGCTTAAATGTGAAGCGAATTATCAACGAGCCTACAGCTGCCTCGCTGGCGTACGGACTTGATAAGAAAGACCAGGATCAAACCATTGTTGTTTATGACCTCGGAGGCGGTACATTTGATGTATCCATCCTTGAGCTGGGCGACGGTGTGTTTGAAGTGAAATCAACCAGCGGTGATACGCACCTTGGCGGTGATGATTTTGACTCCCGCCTGATTGATCACCTGGCTGATGAATTTAAAAAAGATGAGGGTATTGATCTGCGGGAAGACCCCATGGCAATGCAGCGGTTGAAAGATGCCGCCGAGAAAGCTAAAATTGAGCTTTCCAGTTCACAAAAAACCAATGTAAACCTTCCGTTTATTACCGCAACCGATGCCGGACCCAAGCACTTGAATGTGGACATCACCCGGGCGCAGTTTGAAAAAATGATTGACGATTTGGTTCAAAAAACGATTGAACCCTGCAAGCGTGCGATGGATGATGCCGACTTTGGCAAGAGTGATATTGACCAAGTAATTCTGGTTGGTGGTTCTACCCGCATTCCTAAAATTCAGGAAGTGGTGAAAGAATTCTACGGCAAAGACCCAAGCAAGGGCGTAAATCCCGATGAGGTTGTAGCCGTTGGAGCTGCCATTCAAGGCGGTGTTATGAGCGGTGACGTTGATGATGTGGTACTGTTGGATGTAAGTCCACTGAGCCTCGGTATTGAAACGCTGGGCGGCGTATCCACACAGCTTATTGAAACAAATACCACCATTCCAACCAGCAAAGAGGAGACATTCTCTACTGCTGCTGACAATCAAACCAGCGTAGAAATACATATTCTGCAAGGTGAGCGTGCAAAGGCACAGGACAACCGAACGCTGGGCCGCTTCCACCTCGATGGAATACCACCGGCACCGCGCGGTGTTCCGCAAATTACAGTGACATTTGATATTGATGCCAACGGCGTGTTGAATGTGAGTGCCAAAGATAAGGGCACGGGCAAAGAGCAAAGCATCCGCATTGAATCTTCTTCCGGACTTTCCGACCAGGAGATAGATAAGATGAAGGATGCGGCCGAAGAACATGCCGAGGAAGACGAGCAAATCCGCGAGCGTGCCGAAAAACTCAACGAAGCGGACAGCCTGGTATTTTCAACGCGCAAGCAGCTTGATGAGCACGGCGATAAGATTTCTGATGAGCAGAAACAGCAAATTGAGGGCGCCGTAGAAGAAGTGGAAAAGCATCATAAAGAAGAGAACATGGAAGCACTTGATGAAGCCATGGAACATCTCAATGAAGTTTGGTCAGAAGCTTCGCAGGAAATCTACAAAGCGGCCCAGCAAGAACAGGCGCAAGCCCAGCAACAGCAGCCCGATAACGGACAACAACCCGGCGCCGGTGCTGATGAAGCCTCGCAGGATGAGGATTCTGAAGAAGAAGACGCCGTTGACGCTGACTTTGAAGTGGTTGATGAAGAAGAGGAGAAGAAATAAGTAAATCACCCACTTGATAATTTATATTAGAAAGCTTCCCGAGAGGGAGGCTTTCTTTTTTTTATGCAGTATATCCTTCAGGGGCTATAATTGGGTCTTGTTTGCATAAACTGTATATTCAGCTTCTGATTTTTAAAAATGAGAACACAAATAGAAAATATAGGCACCATCAATACCTCTACGCAGATACAGCTGCCTGATGAAACTGAAAAACTCATTGAGCACTCCCTAAAAGAAGATATTCAATCCGGAGATTTAACAACAAATGCTATTGTACCCCAAAGTGCGAAAAGCAGTGGTCGCTGGATTGCCAAACAACAAGGAATTGTGGCCGGATTGTTTATCGGCGAGGCGGTTTTTGAAATGCTTGATGAAAATGTGAGCTGGAATCCGCAGGTGCAGGAGGGTGAATTGGTAGAGCCCGGGGATGTTCTTGTAAATTTTACCGCAGAAAGCCGTGCCTTGTTAACCGGAGAACGAACGGCCCTCAATTTTGTGCAGCGTATGAGCGGCATAGCTACAGCGGCTCATCAATATATTGGCACACTCAACGGATATTCCACTAAAATACTGGATACCCGCAAAACGGTGCCCGGTATGCGCGTGCTCGATAAGTATGCCGTGCGTACCGGCGGCGCGGAAAATCACCGGGCCGGGTTATTTGATATGGTGTTAATTAAAGAAAATCATATTGCCATTGCGGGTGGAATAGAAGAAGCGGTGCAGAGAGCTAAAAAACATGCACCCGATACCAAAATTGAAGTCGAAACCACATCACTGGGTGATGTTGAGCAAGCGCTCGATGCGGGAGTGGACATGATCATGCTGGATAATATGTCAACCGAGGAGATGAAAGAGGCGGTCCGTTTGATTGATAACCGTGCTTGTACCGAAGCTTCCGGTAATATTACGCCCGAACGTTTAAACGAAATAGCCTCAACCGGCGTTGATTATATATCAGCCGGTGCATTGACCCACTCGGTTAATGCTTTTGATATCAGTCAATTAATTATTGATTAGAACTAACTTTCTTTAAATAAAAGGGTTAGTAAACTTCCTAAGTTTACTGAATTTTTAATGGTCGGACAGGATGTCCGACCTACGAATCAAGGGGGATGACTGTTTAGAGCACAATTATCAATCCCAATAAAATATTGACAATTTTAATTATTATTTACCGTCATGCTTAAAGAGCAAATGATTGATGAAATAAATGAATTGAAAGCCCAAAAAAATGCGGTCATCCTTGCACATAATTACCAGGTGCCGGATGTGCAGGATATTGCCGATTATGTAGGCGACTCGCTGGGGCTTTCCCAGCAGGCGGCCGAGACCGAAGCAGAAACCATTATTTTCTGCGGGGTGCATTTTATGGCCGAAACGGCTTCCATTATATCACCCGATAAAACGGTATTAATACCTGATTTAAAAGCCGGCTGCTCACTGGCCGATAGTATTACGGCCGATCAGCTTAAGGAATGGAAAGCCGATCACCCCGATGCGGTGGTTGTTTCGTACATTAATACCACAGCTGCCATTAAAGCCGAGAGTGATTACTGCTGCACATCATCTAACGCCGTGCAGATTGTAGAATCCATACCGGAAGAAAAAGAAGTCTTATTTTTACCGGATAAATTCTTGGGTACGTATGTGGAGATGGTTACCGGCCGCGAGCTGAATATTTGGGACGGCGCCTGCCATGTGCATGAAAAAATAGGGGAGCTGAACCTGAATGAGAAACAGAAAGAATATCCTGATGCAGAAGTGCTCATTCACCCCGAATGCGGTTGTTCTACATCGTGTATGATGAAATCTGCCATGTATTTTGATTGCGACGACGGACATATTCATTCCACCAGCGGCATGCTCAATCGCGCCAGTGAATCAGAAGCCGAAGAGTTTGTGGTTGCTACGGAGACCGGTATTCTGCATCGCATGGAAAAAGAAAATCCCGAGAAGAAATTTTATGCTGCCAACGATAATGCGGTGTGTGAATACATGAAAATGATTACGCTTGAGAAGCTGCACGATTCGCTCAAAAATGATCGTTTTGAAGTGAAGGTGCCCGAAGAGCTGGTATCAAAAGCACGCCGGCCCATCGAACGCATGCTTAGTATTGCGTAAGTGTAACCGCAGAGTTACGAAAAGGTTCTGGCGGATCATGGCTAACCCGTTTTGCCGTCAACTACTAAATCAACCTGTTAGAGTCTCAAGACCTGACTGCGTTGATTTCACACGCTGACAGGTTTCAGAAAAACCACCGAAACGCTGTCAGGTGGTGTCTTTGTTTCAACCGCACAATGCGTTATGCTAAGTAAATTTTAAGATTCTCTCTTTGAAACTCTGCGTACCCTCCGCGTAACTTTGTGGTTATAAATTATGAATTATGATTATCTTAGGCATTGAATCTTCCTGTGATGAAACGGCCGCCGCTGTTTATACCGACGATGGGCTTCAGTCAAACGTCATTGCCTCTCAAACGATCCATGAGCAGTATGGCGGCGTTGTTCCCGAGCTGGCATCACGTGCCCACCACAAAACGATCTGGGCTACGGTAGAGCAATCGCTCGATGAAGCAGAATTGGATATCGATGATATTGATGCTGTTGCAGTAACCCAAGGACCCGGCTTAATAGGGGCGCTGCTGGTGGGGGTATGCTTTAGTAAAGGATTAGCGCTTGCACGGGATATTCCGCTTATTGGGGTGAACCACATGGATGCACATATTTACGCCAATTTTATTGATGAGAAACCGGCTTATCCCTTCGTAGCGCTTACCGTTTCGGGGGGACATACACAGCTGGTGCATGTGCAAAATGAATTCGACCACGTACTATTGGGACGTACGCGGGATGATGCGGCCGGTGAAGCATTTGACAAAATTGGGAAAATACTGGGCTTGCCGTATCCGGCCGGGCCGTTGATGGATGAAAAAGCCCGGCAGGGTGATCCGCATTTTCATGATTTTCCGCAGTCCATGCTTAATCATCAATTTGAATTCAGCTTTTCAGGACTAAAAACGTCTGCACTTTACTATTTGCAGGAAAAGGATGATAAAAAAGCCTTTCTCGATGATCACCTCCATGATGTTTGTGCCAGTGTATCGCATGCCATAACTGAAGTGCTGGTTAAAAAGCTGAAAAAAGCGATAGAGCATACCGGCGTTAATACGGTGGTTTTGGCAGGCGGGGTGTCCGCCAATACCATGTTGCGTAAAAAGGCTCGAAAAATGACTGAAAATTCAGGTGTGAGTCTGCACATCCCAAAGTTGGAATATTGCACCGATAATGCTGCGATGATTGCTATAACGGGTTATTTAAAAGCTAAAAAAGGAGAGTATTCAGATTTGAGCATGAAGCCCTTTGCCAGCCTTTGAGAGCAAGAAGCGAGAAGAAAGAAGCAGAAGCTTCTCGCTTTTTACTTCTTGCTTCTCCTTTACTGGTATTTCTTCGAGGCTTCAACGGCTAACCCATCTACCCGTTCATTACGCGGATTGCCGGAATGACCTTTCACTTTAATCCACTTTACGTTATGGGGCTGCATTGCGGTTAACATCTCTTTCCACAAATCCTGATTTTCGACCGGTTTTTTATTCGATTTTTTCCAGCCCCGCTTTATCCAGCCGTTAATCCAGTTCTTATTGAAAGTGTTAATAATCAGCGCACTGTCGCTGTGAATTTTAACTTTACAGGGTTTATTTAATGCTTTGAGTGCTTCAATGACGGCGCGCATCTCCATGCGATTATTGGTGCTATCCGCAGCGCCGCCGCTTAATTCTTTTTCTCGACCATTCCATTGCAGCAAAGCCCCCCAGCCGCCGGGACCGGGATTGCCGCTGCAGGCGCCGTCGGTAAAAACAATCACTTCTTTTTTGGATGAATCAGACATACTGCTTGGTTATGGGTTGGAGCGCTTTTTTATATTCAGCGGCTTGATTCGCAATTTCCTGTTTCCATCTATCGCTATTTTCGCCCGCATATAAAATACTGCGACTGGAATTAATCAGCGGAATACCTTGGTGATTGTCGAGTACATTTTTCAATCCGTCAATTGAGCCGCCCTGCGTGCCAATACCCGGGATCAGCAGCGCACTTTTGGGGTGATGAGCTATTATCTCCTTAAGCTCCCGAGCTTGGGTGGCTCCAACTACCATACCCACTTCCGTTGGATTTTCCGCATTGATGTGAGATAGTTTTTGAGCGATATATTCAGCCATTGAGTTTTGGTTGGCAAAGGGCCGGGCAAGAAAATCATCCGCCCCCGAATTTGAAGTGAGCGTAAGCACAAATATGGCTTTCTGGGAATCGTTCAAAAATGGGTTGAGCGTTTCAAATCCCATTAGCGGATTCAGTGTCACCGCATCCACATCAAACACTTCAAAATAGGCCTGTGCGTAATGCTCAGCTGTGGAACTTATATCGCCCCGTTTGGCATCAGCAATGATAATTTTATCATTCGGAATTTCGTCAAGAACTTGTTGAAAAATGAGCAAGCCTTGAGGGCCAAGTGCTTCAAAAAAACCAAGGTTGGGTTTATAGGCGGCGCAATGTTTTGAAGTTTCATTAATCACCGCTTTTAAAAATTGAAAAACCTGATCTTCAGGGTTTTTATATTTTTTTTTAATCGCCTTGGGTATGCGGCTTATATTGGGGTCCAGCCCAATACAAAGGCATGATTCGGAATTCTGTAGAGCTTCTTCCAGTTTATGGGTAAACGTCATATCGGCGATAAATTAATTTGATGCCGAAGTTACAAATACTGGAAGGGAAAGTGAATAAAAAAAGACATTGTAAATCAGGCAGCTTGCCTGATTCTATATTTTATGTACCTTTTTATTTTATAAATGGATCAATACCTCGTTCCTTTGGGTCGGATAGCTTATAGAAGCAAGATACGCCAAAATATCCTTTGCCGAAGGCATCCCTTTGGGTAACTCCCCTCTGGAGGGGCTGCCTAGACCGGGGTGGGTCGTATTGAAAGAAAATTGTTTTGGCGTATCTCTCGTTTCTTGGTGATACCTGGGCGGCTCTGCATCGGGGTTGTTCATCGGGACAGGCCGTCCGAGCTACATTTCACAGATAGATTGTTCCCAGCTCTGTGTGCCTGACCAGAGGTCCAGCACGAGATAAATCTCAAATTCAGCCGCACTTACAATCGGGGCCGCAGTCGCCGCCCTTATCAGATGATTTGGTCATCTTTTTGCCCAGAAAATTCCAACCAAGAAATCCGGCTGCAAAAACAAGAAGTGATATCGCTATAATTGTTTGCATGATAAATTAAATTACAAAGTTAATAGCCGAGTGCAAGCCCGCCCTGATAAACTATTAGAGAACAAATATAAGCAAGTGCGGTCATATATATAAACATAACGATGGGCCACTTCCAGGAGTTTGTCTCACGCCGTACAATAGCCAGCGTACTCATGCACTGCATGGCCAAGGCAAAAAATATCATCAGCGAAATGGCCGAAAGGGTAGAGAATACGGGTTCTCCGGTTTGTGGGTCTTTTTCATTCAACAGTTTTTGTTCAAGGGTGACGACTTCTCCCTCATCACTGCCCACGCTGTAAATGGTATTGAGGGTTCCAACCATAACTTCGCGCGCTGCAAATGACGTAATTAAGCCAATACCAATTTTCCAGTCGAAGCCGAGCGGTTCAATAGCAGGTTCAATAAAGCGCCCAATTTGTCCGGCATAACTGCGCCTTAGTTTGTAGGATGAAACAGATTGTACGGATGCTTGGGTGCCATCTACAGTAGATTCTGTGGTGGTGGGATTTGCAATTTCGGGGGGCACATCCACCTTCGGGTATGAGGCAAGAAACCAGAGCACAACAGAAATGGCCATAATAATTTTACCAGCTTCTTTTACAAAAATCCATCCGCGTTCAAACATATTGTAAAACACGGACGACCAGTTGGGCATTTTATAACTTGGTAGTTCCATCATGAATGGGGTAGAGGTGCCGTCGGAATAAAAAAGCTTTATCACCCAGGCGGAAGCGATAGCCATGATGATGCCGAAAATGTAGAGCCCGAAAAAAGTTACCCCCTGCAGGGAAATAAATCCCAGTACAGATGTACTTGGCACAAAGGCCGAAATCATGAGCGCATATACCGGCAACCGTGCCGAACAGGCCATAAAAGGAAGCACCATAATGGTGATGAGACGGTCGCTCCAGCTTTCGATGGTACGGGTAGCCATAATGCCGGGAATGGCACAAGCAAAACCTGAAATAAGAGGCACGACCGAGCGCCCGTGCAGGCCAATGCGGGTCATAAAGCCATCCATTACAAAAGCGGCGCGCGCCATGTAGCCGGTGCCTTCAAGGATGGAAATAAAGAAAAATAAAATCATGATTTGCGGCAGGAATATTACGACCCCGCCCAATCCGGCAATGACGCCTTCCACTAATAAATCGTTGAGAATTCCGGGAGGCAGCGTTTGGGCAACAAAATTGCCGGCCTCTACAAAAAGCAGATCAATCATGTCCATAAAGGGCTCAGCCCAGGAAAATATGGCCTGAAACATGAGCAATAAAATGGCAACAAATAGTATGGGCCCGCCCACTTTATGCGTTACCACCGAGTCAATCTTGTCGCTGATGGTTTCCGGCTCATCCGCGGGCTTTTGCGAACCATTTTTGGTGCATTCTTCAATAAAATCGTAGCGTGCCATCACTTCTGCAGCCGTGGGGTTTTGCCCGGCCCGTTCAATGCGCGAATGCGCTTTGGTGATTATTTCCTTTGCCACCTGTTTATCGGGATGATCATGAAATCCGTTGGTGATCTGATTATTGCTAATCAACCGAAGAGCCTCAATATGATGGGCCCGCTCCGGCAGTTCTGTATGCGGTTTGAGCCAGCCATCGCTTATTAGGGTGATGGCATCATGCAGCGGTTCTTCAGGCTTCCAGCTTAGTGGTTTGGGCCGGTTTAGATCGTGATCACCAATAGCTTGTTTTACCTTTAGTATATCGCTTTTATTTTTTGCCACGATGGGCAACACGGGTATGCCCAGTTTCTTTTGGAGGATATCGGCATCAACCGTTATGCCACGCTCCTCGGCCAAGTCACTCATATTTAACAGTATCATCATGGGGATTTCGAGATCCATGACTTGTGTAGCGAGATAGAGGTTGCGGTCCAGGTTGGTTGCATCCAGCACAAGGACCGCTAAATCGGGCGATTCTTCATGCTCATATTCCCCGATAAGCGTTTGATAAGCAATGCGCTCGTCGATCTTTTTGTGATTGAGGCTGTACGTACCGGGCAGATCGATAATGTTGTGCTTGATTCCATCAAGGTGCATAGTACCGGTTTTGCGCTCTACCGTTACACCCGGATAGTTCCCAATTTTTTGTTTCATGCCGGTTAAAGCATTAAATACCGTAGATTTTCCGGTATTGGGATTTCCAACTAATGCAATTGTGAGGGATTCGTTTTTCAAAATAAGACCTTACTCAATTTCAACACATTGTGCTTCTTCTTTGCGAAGGGTAAGCAGGTAGCCACGCACTTTTATTTCAATAGGAAACCCAAGGGGCGCGCTGCGAATAATTTCAAGGGTGGTTCCCGGCAACAACCCCATTTCGAGCAATTGTGGCGCTCGGGGACCTTTTACATTCGTAATTCGTTTGGTGCCGGTTTCTTGTTGATCAGAAAGGAGGGTGCTCATAAAAGTGCTTCAATTCAAGCTTACCAGAATGCGCCGCGCAAGTTTTTTGCTGATGGCAAGCCGGGTATCTCCAACTTGTAAAATAACATTCGAGTTGTTGGAAATTATTTTTCCTTTGATGCCCTCCACACAACCCATTTCGCGCAACCGACAGGCATTTTTGCAATCACAACCGACACACTGAATGTGTATTTTCTCTCCGGCCTTGGTTGTGTTGAGTGGATGCATTCGCGTGTTTTAATATCTATTTAAACTTAATCTAAACAAATATAAAAAATACCCAGCTAAGATCGAAAGGATTTTTTGGAAATTTTCGTTGATTAGAGAGACAATTTAAAACTCCCAACACTTAGAACTGTCATCGTCCCGAGTACTTGGGACAATGACAAAATAGAGATGCAGTCTTAATCTTAGAGGGGAGATTGCCGCACGATTCCCAAAATCAAGGAATCGTTCGCAATGACAGTTAGAGAATATAGGCTGAATTGCAACTGCGGGACTCCTCCCGTGCATTCAGGTTAATAACAGTGACAAAACAAAGAACCTGTCATTCCGAGCCCCGGGGGTTTCGGAGCGTGGGAATCTCCTCACGTTGAGCAAGGCACATAATGGGTTTGGGAGATTGCTCCCGAGTTATCGAGACAATGACAGAATATTGATAAAGTCTCAATCCCCCAACGAAGATTCAGCCATAATTAATGGCAGGAGATCGCTACATCCAGCACATAAATTCATGTGCTGGATTCGCGATGACAGTTTTGAGTATGAGATTTTTTAAAATTGTAAAGGCTTAATTAGGAGTCTTCTTCACCCTGACCTTGTTGACTGACGCAATTACCAGCGCAGATTTGCACACTGGGCAGGCGAAGCACATCAACATCAGGTATGGTGGCTCCAAAATTTTGCTCAATAACATCAATAATTTCATTGGCTATAACGGCGCTTCCCCGTGGGTTCGGATGAACACCGTCAGTTGAAAAAACACCGTTCGGCGAAAAGTCGGGCGCCAAATTAACCCCGTTAACAGTGACTCCGAGACCATCGCCCGGAGCAAGTCCAAACAAATCAGCGAACACCCCGTCCGGGGCGTTGGTATTGTAAAGAGCCAACCGATCAGAATTGGCATCCACGGCACTACTTATGGTAGCATTGAAAGCGGCTCTGTTTTGCTCAATTTGCTGCTGTTCCTGCGGTATGAGCACAAACCGATCTCCGACGGGATCTTGTAACCCTACCGGTCCGTTGCCTTGATCTTGGCCTAAAACTCCCCCCAACGGAAGTATGGCTAAAT
>Ga0136590_1000477_pt1 | contig 18607 bp, 9 predicted proteins | sample AntRauMFilla3765_FD_104934 | JGI IMG/M metagenome (GOLD analysis project Ga0136590, IMG submission 104934) | Saline lake microbial communities from Rauer Islands, Antarctica - Metagenome Filla 3 #765 | ecosystem: Environmental > Aquatic > Non-marine Saline and Alkaline > Saline | place... | reverse complement strand
CAACTCGGCTGGCTTACCTGTAAGTACGTTGATGAGTCGAAAGTAGTAGACGGAATTTACGCGCGCATTGACTTGCTTAATGGTGAATGAGTATTCCAACGCTAGCCCGGCTCCGTGTAAATGTCCTGTAGAAAAGAGCGGTGATTCATTATGGGTACCGCAACCATTTCCAGTACCGCCTGTACATCCTTCATTGTCTGACAACAGCGATGTGGTGATTAATTCATTATCTACTCCTCCGCCATCAAAGTAACACCAGAGTGAATCAAGCTGGCACGAGGACGTTGAGACAACATCAACTGGATTCGCGAAGCTAATATCGTCAGAAAATTGTAGTTTGAATTTTGTGTCCGGTCCGGCTATGTTTGAAAGTTCGGAAACAGTTAACCGTAGGGCCAATGTCTCGTCTTTCTCAATATTCGCGGGAACTATGTTTTCTGCCGCTAATGGTGTTGTAGGGGTTTCGTTTTGTGGATCACTATACCAGCGCCAGTTCTCAGTGGCCGGGCGAAATCCAGCCGTTCGTATCTGAGGGTAGTTGAAATACCCTTCCAAAACTGAGCCGTCAGCTCTGACCATCCGAAAACAGTACGTACTATTTGGATTGGCTCCGTTTTGTTGGACGTACCAGTCATACTCAAGATCTTCACCGTCAATCACTGAATAGGGATTTGAAGCTGATGGGTTCTCATGCACCAATCGCCCAGCCACATCAGAAACCGATATCAATAAGTCACCTGGCAGTGGCGGGTCTGAAGAAAGCGCTGTGCCATCGGTAGTTCCCGTCGCTGCATATCCTCGCCACGCTGATGAACTGGCTGCGCCGCCCAAGTCATCCCACTGAGTCACTGCGGTACAGGTAGTAATCCGCTCTGAGAATTGCAATTTAAAATTTTGGAAGTTGGCTGGTAGGTTGGCGTTGGATGCGCGTATAGTTGTGCGTAATCGCAAGAAAGTGCCGACTCCTAGTGGTTCGTCATTATCGGTAATAGACGTATTTTCACCCAAGTCAACTGCTCCTGGTGGCCACGCATCACTTGGTGTCAACGTGTTATTGTCTGCATAAAAGCGATAGTAATTTTGTCGTAACGCTAAGTCAGCTACTGGCCATTGGACTATTTCTGTTCGATACGTCAGAGTCGATCCGGTATCACTACGCCATATTTGATACGAGGATGTAGAGGTAATACGCGCTCCGGCAATAGCTCGCGGATGTTCAAAATTTGCTCCCCCTGCGCTCGTGTTCATAAAAATAGAAGCGTTATTTTCGAGCTCTAACGGTGACAAAATGGCTATGGAAAGCGAGAGTGGCTCCGCTCCATTTGCAGTTGAGCCATTTGTGCGTTGTACATTCATTGCGCCTGTTCCTGTTTGAGTATTTTCAATCACCCACGCCACGGCGACTTGGTTTGCTGCGGCCGCACCAACCTCTAGCCGGAAAGAGACAGCACCAATACTTGAAAGCCATACAGTCTGACCCAAATCCCCCACGTTCACATACGAGTCCATTCGTTTTTGGCTGTGTACGAACGTTTTGTCCAATGCATTGACTGCAGTGATGGGCTCAGTTTCCGTCACGCCAGAACCTGAGTACGAATGCTCTACTCTTTGGACGGACCAGTTTTCACCGACGTATTCAACTACAGCATAACTCACTTCAATAGCAGAACCTCCAGTCGAACCGCGGGTGATCAATGGTGAGTCGCTGCTGACATCCCAGTTGGTCGTCACTTGTCCAGCGTAATAGTTTCTTGATGTGTTTTGATTTTGTACACCAGTCACGTACACCACTGTATCAGCATCATCGCTCACCGCTATGGAAGTGCCAGTGGCAACCAGGTCTCCACTAGTCAGCGAGAGAGTGCCGACGTCACGAACTACCATTTGATTGTCTGTTCCTGGTTGGCCAATAAATTCGACAATCTCCCAATCAATAGCAGTGTTATCAGCAACTCCTGCTCGAGCAAAGGTGATAGAAGAAAAAATATTTTCAGGGTTGCTGATGTACGCTGTTACATCGTCTGCGTTTTGCCGACCACCGACTGTTGTGTTTCCTGCTCCTGTATGTTGACTATTTGTGATTCGCACGAAAGCCGTATCCACCAAAGCGGGTGCGGTATAGTCAACTCCAGCTGTAATAGTTGTGCTCGATCCGGAAATAACCGATCTTCCTCGCTGTACTTTATAATCAGACTTCGCACTGGTCCGCAGCTCAGCATAAGAAAGATACTCAGAAAGATCTGTCGTATCGTCGGAAACCCGGAAGCAGTACGTAGTATTAAAGGCAGTGTTGGCCGTGGACTGAATGCTGTATTCGAGTTCGATAAACTCGTCGTTTTGTAGTGTGGTGCTTGCAGATATGGTGTCGGTATCTCTGACTGCACCGTTTGGTGTCAAGAAGGTGGTATTTTCATCGGTAGTCCCGCCAGTTGAAACTGCAATATTAGTGGTGTTCGACCCCTGAGTTAAGAAGGTTGAATCGTATACATTCCAATCGTCGTCTGCTGCATCAACCGCAGTCCAGGAACTAACTGCGCTACACGTGGTAATCTTGGGCGAAAATTCTAGTTGAAATCGAGCGTCTTGTGTGGTGGTAGCTCCTTCATTAGATACCTGAAGTCGCAACCGAATTTGGGTAAATTGAGAAAAGTTATTCAACACTGTGTCTTCGCTCCCACCAGTCGCCGAAGTAGCGTCAGTCTCAGACCCATCATCATTTCTCCACTGGTAATGGGTTTGAGTGAGGAATCCACCCTGCAGTAGCGTTGAGCCGGACAAAGTCTGGGGTGTACCCGGTCCTACCGACGCACCATTAGCGCTCACATCTGAAGTAGGAGAAGTAATTTCAAAAATGACCGTGTCATTGGTTTGTGCGTCCTGAGTTACATCAACGACCACGTACGCACACATTGAACTGATGTTTGATATATTTACACTCCCGGTAAATGTCGAGGAGCCATTAGGTCCTGAAAATCCGTCAGTATCGGTGGTCCCAAACTGAGACTCTCCTCCAGTATAAGATTCACTCGTACAGTCGTACGGTGCTGAAGTATCCAAATCATAAAATACTTTGACTGACGAGAGACCGACAGCAGCGTCTACACTTCCCACTTCACTTACAGTAAAACTGTCTATCGTCTGCGAGCCTGAGCTTGATTGTATTGCAAATGCTCCTCCTAAGTATTGGTCAGTGGATGGAATATCTGCTGATGCAACGTGAGAACCCAGAGCTGCAACACTCACATCAGCAGCAATGGTCACTTGAGGATATTGAGTGTAGGCACTCAATTGTGTGCCGCTATCTGTCACTCGAAAGCAGTAGGTTTCACCTTCAATAGCAGTACTCGAAGCCACTACCGAGAATTCCATTTCGATAAATTCAGTTGTTTGCAGCGTTACGGTACTCACAGTCGAGCTGGTATCTTTGAGGCCTCCATTTGGACTCAAAAATGAAGCATTTTCATCAGTAAGTCCGCCGGTACTGGTGGCGATATTTGTTGTATCAGCGCCGTCAACAATGTTAGCCGAAGGAGACATATCCCAGGCATCAGCTGTCTGTCCAACGTCTATCCAAGTAGAAGTATCTTCACACGTAGGTGCCGCAACGCCATATTCCAGTTGCAGGGTTGGTGAAGTGGAAGTTGAACCCTCATTTGACACTTGCATTCGGAGTCGCTTTGAGTCAGCGCTACTTAAGGCAGAAATCGGCACGTCCTCATTCCCTCCCGTGGCCGAGGTAGCTCCAGTTTCAGAACCATCGTCGTTTCGCCACTGGTAATGAGTTTGTGTCAAAGCTGGACTCACAATCAAAGTAGTACCCGGCAGAGCTACTGCAGACGCGGGGAAAACTATCTGTCCTGATACTGTGACGTCGGTTTCCGGGTCGCTGACTTGAATGTCTATAGCGCTCCCATCGACCGCTGTGGAGGTGACATCTAACACTACGTAGATACACATCGTTTGGGTAGAATTAATACCTACAATAGAGCCTCCAAAAGATGATTCTCCGTTAGCGCCAGAGAATCCATTGCTGTCCGTCGCTCCAAACTGTGCTTCGCCTCCTCCATAAGATTCACTCGTACAGTCGTACGGTGCTGAAGTATCTAAATCATAATACAACTTAATATTTTTCAGTCCATTCTGAGCGTCAATTGTACCTACTTCATTAATCACAAAATTTGACACCGTTCGCGAAGACTGGCTAGAAAGTGCGAATGCGCCGCCTACATATGTATCAGTGGCACCAGCCCGGGCTTCGGTGAGCTGATTACCAATCGAATCAAGGATTGTATCTGGGCCAATGTTGGCCACAGTTGCACCAAACCGGTCTGAACCCCCTGCCTCAAACCAAGTAGTGTAGATTCTTTCTGGACTAGACAAATTGAGTGAGATGCCGTAGATGTCGCCTTGAGTGGTGTTTAATGGGCCCTCTTGCGCACCCCAAGATGTCATATTGTCGGTTGACTGTTTCCAAAATACATCACCCGTACTCTGGTTTCCAAAAGTACTCGTCAGTCCATAGGTTACGTACGCATCAGCGGTATTTTCGTCGATACCAATCCCTACGCTGCTGAGTGAACCGCTCGCATTGGTAATTACATTTCCCCCGGCTGACCACGCACCTGAGCTATATACAGCGGTGCGAATATCATCATTGGCAATAGCATCACCCAGGTCGGCTGCGTACACTAGAAATATGTTCCCGGTAGTTTTCTCCACCGCAGCACTCATAGATACATCGTACGTCGTATCTTCGGGAGCGTTTGCGTCGATAGTGGTCCATCCAGACCACGACGTTCCATCCCAGACCGTTGAGCGAATGTCATCGGCTGAAGTGTCTCGGTTGATGACCAGAATGTCTCCGCCCGACAATGGCATCAATAGATTGTAGTCATTTCTCGTATCAAACGGGCTTGTCCCGACTTCAGTCCAGCTTGTTGTTGTTCCGCAACTCGTTGCACAAGATACTGCGTATGAATCTGAGACATCGTTCAAAGCAAGGTATATTTTCCCGTCAGTAGCCTTGGTGATTGTGTGCGCATTGATACTATCGGAAATAGTTGGAGACTGTCCAGAATTTATGGTCGCGTTTACCGGTGAGCTGCCAGAGAGCAAGGTGTCACTAGAAGTGTCGAGTCGGTTATAAAACAAATCATCATCACTGTTATCCATCGTGGCGATGTGAATATTTGTTCCAGTGATATCTCCCGGGGTCCATTGATCATACCAGACCACGATTTTCAAACAGTCAGTCTGACTGTCCACCGTCACAGCTGACCCCCAGCTCGCGCCTGCATCGGTGGTTTTACTATACACACACTGACTATTGCTATCTTTATAAAAAGTGTACCCAGTCACGTCATCCACAAAAACAGTTTGTGTTCCCGAAAAGTTGTTGGCGTTGGTGGCCGTACTTACAGTATTGTCAATTGATACCGTAGCAGCCTCTGTTTTTTGCGGGAACCACAAAATTGCTTGAAATAATGAAATTCCTATTGCCTGGACAAGCAAGGTGGTCAAGACTCCAGCTGACACTAACCCCTGAAAACGTTTTAAAAACCGCAGATGATACATAACTCCGTCTCCCTATAATACCTTATTTATGAACTTAGTCAGGGATGTTTTGTGTACTGGTACTGGTGTCAAGGCCGCTTTCAGCAGGCGGTATGACGAGATCTGGAATGACTGCTTCTGCCTCACTTTGCGTAGTAGTTCCAGACTGCCAACTTTCAATTACACTATCGCGAATTGTAGAAGTAGCGGCGTCTGCTTCGGTCAGGTGTTTAATGAGTTCTGGCGTTGACATTGCCCGTAAATCAAGAGTTTCTGCGCTTGAAGTGGCATTTTCTGCGGATGATACTGACGTGGTCGCTGTAGAAGTACCGTTGCCTCCCGTAGTTTGCACATTTGCCACAGCAGTTGCTTTTGGTTCTGGCTTGCTTTGTATAAGAGCTCGGGTTTCTTCTGTAGGTTCTGAATTAGGTAATTCATCGGGCAGTTCTTGGGGAAGTGCTTGCAGCGGGACAACTTTTCCGGACACTAAATCAAATCCTTTGGTGACAATATCTCCATTTTCATACATTGCTTCATACATCACCACCATGCGCGGATTTGAAACTGACACTCCTTCATTATCAGCAATAGTCGTTTGGGTTCTGCTTTGAATATCGAATGTGCGTAATTCTTGAGAACCGTCATTTGATTGACTATTCCAAATCACTAAAGGACCACGGATATGTGGCGCAATATCATGCCGAGCGGAATCAGTAATTTGGCTTTCTGTTTTTCCATCATACAAAATGACTTCCCAGTTATTTTCAACCCAGCGCTGCCACACAGTATATTCGCCATGACGAGCTGGTTCCATGTTGTTTATGCTTGTTTGCGTCAGCTGCTCTTCTTCTCCTGACTCAATATCATAAGAAATGATTTGATATCTATCGTTGAGTAATCGATGCCATACAATGGTGTTGGAAAGTTCGTCGTAATACGGTGAAGCATCATCAATTTCATTTTGAGTAATCTGATACCGCTCGCCATCTCTGACTAAGTATATTTCTAAGTCGCCGTCGCTATCGGGTGCGGCAATGAGCGAGTCTTCCAAAACTGTTTTAGTATCGCGCTCCTGACAATAGAACGTCCCGTCTTCTATGCGAGTACATTCGTTTTTATCAAAAGAGAATTGAGTGTCACTCTCAACAGTGAAGACTAGATTTTCATTCGTTTTTGTCGGTGGTTCCTGAACATACTCTTCTTCATCATCTACCAAATCGGAAACCTCTGTTGTCTGCTCATTTGCACTGACTCCATTATCTGACTCTGACTGATCAACTGAGTCCGACGTGTCGCTCGACTCGTCATCCTCATTTAATTCATCACTACTTGATGCGTTTTGGGTTTCAGTGGTTGATGTACTAGACTCTGCATCATTTTCTGTGCTGGTACTCGTTGCGTTTGCCCCTGGTTCAGCTGAATCAGTAGTGGTAGATGTGGCTGTCGTGGCTGTAGTTGCCCCCGAGCCAGATTCAACTGCAGGTGATGAGGATGAGGTACTGGTGCTTGATTCAGCCTCAACTACATCTGTGGTTGTGGCACGAGCACCTGGTTCGATCTCTTTTTGTGTGGCGGTTGATGAGTCTTCATTTGTTGTCTGTACTGCTTCTAGGTTTTGCTGATCAGACGTAAGCGTAGATTCTGTATTTAAATTTGCCTCAGTTTCTGAACCAGAGTTACTCACTTCAGACTCAGGTTCTGGGTCCGGGTCTGGATTTTCATTCTCAGACTCTTCTTCTGTTTCTATGATATTAGATTTTTCTGCACTATCCATTTCAGGCACTTGTTCTGTCACAACTTCAGAAGTCTGTACCTGCTCTTGAGCAGCCACGTCTTCTTCGCTTGCCTGCGCCAGTTTTACTGACTGTGTCGCGAAACAGAAACACAAGAAAAGCGCCATAAACACGGCTTTTTTACTTTTAAAAACTAGTTGGTACAGAAAAACTGAATCAACGACGGACTTTGTATTTCCACCATCAAATACCCTAGCAGAACGCTTAGTTACAAAGCGCCCCTGACTAGTTTTTAAATTGTTATTTTTTGTTGTGTTTTTGCTACTACGTGACATTTTTTGGCGCAGTTCTCACTGCGTCTTCCTAAATTTTCCCATCACACACTAATAATACCAGTCTTGTACAGTTTCTATCATCAGGTTTATCAACACTTTATGCACAGGTGCTGGTGCGAGTCTTATCTAAAGAAATAGTCGGCCAGAATTATAGAAAAATCGCGAAAAGTCATCTTTCCGTCTGAATTAAAGTCATAAGTGGTCTTATTTGTCCCCCAAGCTCCCATAAAAGCACTAATATCAGCTAATGTGACTTTACCATCGCCATTTATGTCAGTGACTACTTTCACCTTCACATTTACTGCTATTTCTGCTGGATCAGTGTTTTCATCGTATACATAAAAGCTTACACTCGAATTCAGCGATTCTGTTACTGTTACTGGGGTGCCCGAACCGTCGCCAGCCAGCAAAACGACATCTTTTGCTTCAAAGGTACCGAGGCCAGTATCGAGAGCACGTAAATCTATAGAGGCAATTTCGTGCTCACCTACAAACCCTTTTCTGTAAGTTCCACCTCTGAGGATTACCTTGTTAGACTTGACTATTGGGTCCTCCGTCCAGATAGTCAATACCGACTGTCCCCTGTCTACCTGCACTACCTCTACTGAATCCTCATCAAATCCCAGAGTGATATCAACGGCATTAACTGGCACATGTGCACGAGCGTATACATGCAGAGTAAATCTATCACCAGCTTCAATAGAAGTTTCAGATGACTCTAAACGAATGTAAGAAGACTGAGTCGACACCACACTTGCTACACTCAAAAGCGCAGCAAACGTAAGCATAGCTGGAAACATATATCGAACAGTCTTACTTTTATATTTTTGCCAAAAGATTGATTGTATGAATAAGGTAAATTTCTTCATAGTTGGTTACTAGAACGAAACCAGCTCCGCTCGTATATCGGCCACCTGTTTATTAGTGACCAAGAGTGTACCTTGAATCTCGTTGACTTCTCGCAAAATTTCTTCAATTTCATCAGAACTAGCTGACTTTCCAGACAGCAAGGTTGTGATGATTTGATCCTGCTTGATAACGAGCTGAGAAAATAAATCGCTTTGCTTTTGCTCTTCCGTGGCCAGTTTATTCCACTGAGAAATTTGGAACTCTTGAGCCACGTCAGTTTCCAGTACAATTGCGAGTTGGTTCACATAGGTTTCGTATATTTCGATTTCGCGAGCTAGCCTGGAAACCATTACTGATTTTCTTTCGGAGTAAAAACCACCGCACCGACCAAACAAACGCTCGAGTTCAACCAACTGAGATTGGGGCAACCCGCTATCAAGACTACTCAATAACGTATCAAAAGTAGAGCGTTCAGAAAGCGAGCAGTCTTTGACAATTTGCTCCGTCACGGAGTCCGCCCCATTTCTGGCCGTGGTTTCTGCAATCGTTGCCAAAATAGATTGTTGCTGAGAAATCAATAATCTAGTTTGAGACTCCAGGTTTTGAAAACGATTTTCAGCTAGGTTATTTACCACAAAATACGTCAAGATTGCTGCGAGCAGGCAGAATCCGATCAGCTTCAGATTGTTGGTTGGTTTGGATTCAGTATTCATAGGTTAATATTTATTTTTCAGTGAGTTCAGTAATGTCTTCAATTTCTTTCTCAACTTTCTTTTGTGATGCTATCAACGCTGCGTCAAACGTTTCAATCATATGACTCTCGGCCTGGGTAAGCTTCTTCGTTTTCCGAGAACTTTGCATAGCCTTTTCTTCTGTTCGCATGGTCTTTTGCAGCTGAGAAAATTCTTTGTGGAGAATCTCCAATGCTTCAACCGACTCTATTCCTACTTTCTTTTTGAATCTACGGACATAGGCCAGTAGGTAGATTGTACCTACCACCAGCAGCCCGATAAGAATGACCATTGGTACAATTACGGACAGCACACTGACTATCAGTGAGCCGACACGTAAGTATCCAGGCTGCTGAACGGCTATCCTGACCACGTCTGACACTGCGCTTTGCGCTCCGTACTCATCGGTTGCTTGAGCTGACAACTCGTAGACACCCGTTGAGAATGTACCTTCTGGTATAAAAGTGAACACTCCTTCAGCGTCGCTTTGTAGTGTGTATTGATTTGGTTCACCGCCTACTTTTTTCACAAAGACTTCAACTTCTGAGTTTGGACGGGTCAAACCTTCAATCACCGGAATCACTTCTTCGTTCATTTCCGTCGGGTAGTTTGTGAATACCGGTTTATCAAAAGACAGGATAGTCAGCGAATACGAAGCTATAACACTATTACCAGCCTCATCAAACGCTTCAACAATCACCGTGTGGTATCCAGGCTTTAAGGCTGGAAGTTGCAAGGTACCGCTAGCAGTTTCTCGAGTGATTTCTACCGGTTCTTTATCGTCAATTTTGACGAGGAATCTATTGACTGCCGTTGTTTCATCATTGGCGACTACCGTGAGCTCTTGTACTGGATTTGCCAGATTTGCATCTTCTGGTTGAGAAATCTCTACACTCGTTGGTTTCTGTGAATCAACGGCCAATCGGTAATGAGTGACTCTTCCCCATCCATCTGCGTTTTGAAATTGGATATGGAAATAAGAAACTCCCTCATCAAGTTCGTCTAAAGAAATGGAATTAATAGGGTCCTCGTAGACTTTGGTGGGAATACTTGTAGGGTTTGTGTTCAATCCTGTTCTTACTGCGGTGATGTCAGCTGGCAGACTCCAAGCAAGCGTTGCGCTTTTACTGCTATGCCACGCACCGGGATCTGCATGAGTTTGTGAAGTAACTGTCGGTGCACTTGGTGTGTTCGCGGGCGCTACATATTCGGTAATTACTTCCGGTGCTGGTGCGCTGGACTGAGCTTGGACAGTAAATGAACCACCGTTCATAGCAGTCAAGACGTTGGTCCCGCGACCATCGTTTGCCAACACAGAACCATTGGTGAACGAGACTCTCGGTGAACCAGCACCAGCTGCTCGAAAAGTAACGGACATCACAGTGCCCCCAGATCCAGTGTAACCAGCTGGTGAACCTCCGCTAAAAGAAATGGAGCCGGCACTGTTAGAGAAAGCAGGTTCTTCTACCCAAAGATTAAAAATAGAATTAGAACGGTTCACACTCAGTACAGATAACTCGTTGGGGTTAAATTTTAACGTACCTTCCGCCGCATTGATTGCGTCCCCTTGAGTATTAACTCTGACGTTCACTGAGAACGTAGTACCAGACGTGTAGACTCCTGTGCCTGGAGACAGGCTTAAGGAAGCAGCCAAAGTGACCTCAGCGAGCAGCACAAACGCCCCAGCAAAAGTCAGCAGAACAACACCGGCTTGTGCAATCTTTGTGAGCAGTTTTATAGTGAGAATGCCGGTCATATTACTTTGCAGTATTGTTATCTTCAATTGGTTGATCATCAAGCTCATCGTGTTCTTGGAAATCATCTTCATCAGTATGGTTATCTAGCTGGCGAAGAGAGGCTTTTTTTCTTTTTCGCCGTATCACGACATACCCGATGAGAGCAAACACTACCAGCAGCACAAAACTCGCCGCTATCAAAACGTATGTAAGCATTTGCTCTTTTGACAGTGTTCTCAAAGACTCATCCGGAATAAGGTTTGCCAGGTACTCATTCCCTGCTTTATCGATTGCTCTGACCCGAATGATGCTGTTGAGCGACTGGTCTTGGAGCGTGTATGGACTTTGGGCGTCGGTCCACGGTGCGTTTGCTCGACCCCACTGGAACGAACCAAATTGAGTCAGTGGTTCCTCCATGATTTGGTATTCATCGATACCGGTCTGCTTGTCTGAGGTATTAAATACTACAAAGTAATCGCCGGAGATGTCTCTTTTTTCTAAGAAAATACTAAACTCTTCTGGTGGAATGTTATCTTCGTTTACTTTGTCTTGCCACACATTATTTGCCCCCGACCCGCCGGTTGAATTTAGAGTTATGTTTGCTCCATACGTGACCAGGGCAGCTTTCGTACCACGACCATCATTGAGGTAGGCAGTTGATTCTGGAGCAAAGGCCACTTTTGCTACATTTGAATCTGACTGGGTGCCGCCCACTACGAAACCGGGTGAGCGAAAGATTATTTCAGTTAGGACATTGGTGAGCCGCGGGTCTCCGGCAACCCGGCCACAGTATCCATTGGGAATACCTCCGGCAAAGGTGATGGTGCGGTCTTTTTTATTGATGGTTGGACGTTCTACCCACATTGAAAAAATGGACTCACCAATAGAAATGTCTACTGGTTCAATATTTGCTGGGTAGGTTATTACTGCATCAACCGCATTTATACATTCGTTGATATCTTCGTCAGTATCTAGGCGTACCGCCATGGTGATAGATTCACCTCGCAACAATTCACTCATCGCTGGATCAATGTACAAAGAAGCAGCTGACACGGCTGCGGGAGCTACCGTAAAGAGTAGTGCGGAAAAAACCAAAAATTGAGCCCATTTCATGCTTCTAGTATATCAACAATTTACTATCTCGATGGTGTTCTGTGCACATAGGGCTGTAAAGGATGTGCTGAGATTATTTTGTAATATACATATTTATCTAAAGAGTGGAATTTTGCCTATGTCCGCAACAGGTCTGCTGGCCCAGCTTGTTTATTTGTAGCAGTGATTATATACCGTTCCTTAGTCCGAATCGACGGCGGGCTAAAGCCGCCGATTCTGGCTTAGTGTTTAGGTAATGATTATGTTGCATTCCGTAGTCCGAATCGACGGCGGGCTAAAGCCGCCGATTCGGACATGTTTTCGCAATAGGCCCCTTGGGCCTTTGCTCAAACAAAAAAACCCGTCTCGTGGTGGGAGATAGGGTTTTTTGTCGTTTAACTCCAAGCTTAGAGTCAGTATTCGGCTAGAATACTGGGGTTGCTACATATGTCAATGTAGCTGTGTAGTCGCCTGCTGCTTCCTGTAGTGCAGATGTTTCTACTTTGTAGATTACTTCTGCATTACCTTCACCAGCGTTGTTTCCATCAGTTGGACCATCATGTCGAAATACTTCGACTGGGGTGGTTGACGCTGATACGAACAGGTCACCTCCGGAATATAGGTCTGAAAGACCAGCGGTCAAAGTAGAGTCATTGGAAGAAATTCCCCAGTGACCATACGAATCTTCAATTCCAGCAGTTGGCGTAGGACCTTCCCATCCAACTGGCGTACTGTCGAAGTTCCCGTTTCGGAAACCATCAATGTCCGCACCGTTTCCAGCTGTAAGTTGTTGGTCAGTTTGCACTGTTACCACAAACCCGTTTGCTGCGTTGGTATTCACTTCTAGAGTTTGAGCTGCTGTACTAGCTGTATCAGCAACCAAGGCCCCAAAAGGAATTCCAGTTGGTGTGGTGTCTCCGCCAGTTGTATCTGCGGTGTTTACCAGTGTTGCGGCTGACACTCCTGCTACTGAGAAAGTAAACAAGGTATCAACAGAAGCACTTACGGTAACGCTGTCAGTGATAAAGACACGAGTACTCCCAGTATCGTTTCCGGCCACATCAACGTCAATCTTGTATGAAGTTGAGGTAGATGGGTTGGTGATCTGCGAGTCTCCAGTTGGGCCGAAAGTGGCGTTTGTTCCAATTTTGACTGTCACTGTAGCTCCGGCTCCAATAGTGTCGGTGCCGGCTTCAATGTCAATTATCTGACCTGAAGCATTTACTCCCCAATCAGCACCTGAAGCGGCGGCAGCCAGATCTTCATCTGTACCAGCGACGTTCAGGTCGAAGTCTTCGACTTCTAATCCGTCAATGCCGGTAAACTCGGCTGGGAACGTGATAGAGATAATTTCTCCACCCACGAGTCCGGTCGGGGTCACAAATTCAATTGTGTGATTAGATAGCGCATCCGGAGCTGAATCCGAAAGAGTGTCGCTAAATGAGGTGACAGATGCAGCTTCCGCAAAGCGGAGTGACGGTAGACCTAATGACCATAGAATGATGGCAAAGCCTACAATCGCTGCAGTAGCTTGGAGTATAGAGAACGAATGTGTCGTTCGGTTCATATACTCTACGTTGTATTAGGTTTACGAATTATGTATCCGTGGTGTGGATACATATACAGACAAAGTCTGCACAAGGTAGTGGTCTCCACTCCGCTACCCAAAGATGAAACGTAAACGTACACGGAAGGTGACACTCGGCTGAAGTGCTCACGCAAAGTACGTGCAGTAATACTAATTGATTACCTCCCTTTCGTGTACATACCCATTGTACAACGACGCCCTAAATGATTTGTTACTTATACACTGAAAATTAAGTGAAAAATGTGCGGAATCGATTATTTTGAACTTCACCACCCGGGCATTTACATTTTTATAGTCGCAAGCTCTTTAAAATTAGGTCAGTTCTGAATTCGCCCCTATCCTAGGGCGAATTCCTGGAACAGAGCAATCCAATGCTCATGTAATTCAATCAGTACTAACCAGTCCAATTATGAATGAATAAAGGAACGTAGTGACTATTATGAATTTAGTTCCGAATTCGCCCCTATCCTAGGGCGAATTCCTGGAACAAGCAATCCAATGCTCATGTAATTCAATCAGTACTACCCAGTCCAATTAAAGAGTAATATAGAAAAGTCTTCCAGACTCACGCTCCCATTTCCATTGATGTCCGCCGGAGGGTCTGAATCTCCCCCATTTGTCTGCCACCAGAAAATCAGAATGGAAAAGTCGATCAAATTCACGGAGCCATCTCGGTTGAGGTCTGAAGGAGTGGTAGCTTGCCCATCTACCCCAACAAACAATTGCAGTGATGCACTAAAGCTGCTCTCCGTAGTCAGTGGTGGAGTCCCGATAATAGACCGGGCGCGTACCAAGTGCTCCGCGATAGAGAGTTCGCTCGTTGAGAAGTTGAGCGACCACTCCCCATCATCAGCGGCGGTGACTGACTCGACTATCGCCTCATCATCAAATACCACTTCAACTGTACTATTGGGGACAGACTGACCAGAGAGAGTTATCTCCGCTCCAGGATTGATATTTTGATTCCCTACTCGGATTGTTGGAGGCAAGACAATTCCGTTTACGTTTGTGATGGCTCCTTGCGTAACATCAAAGGTATTGTTTAACGTAATAGAACGTGAACCCTGGCTATCAGTTGCCCAAATACCAAAGGTTGCAGTACCTGGAGAAGCTTCAGTAGAAAATTCAAAATCACCGCTACTGTTTGAACGCACCGTTCCGACCGACTCTGTATCGAGCAAGAAGTTTATTGTTCTTGATGGGTAGGCTCGTCCGACCACACTAATCAACGTATCACCCAAGTCGCGACTCCCTCCACCACCACCACCGCTGTTTCCTCCAGAGGAACCTCCCCCTCCAGAACCCGCTGGCTCAATTACACATGAGGCAGAGCAGAAGTCACCACTATCGTTATTACCGTCGTCGCATTCTTCGTCGAACGCTGTTTGCAAAATCCCGTCTCCACAGTAGGGTCCAAACTGACATTGCGGAGTACACTGTCTCCCCACAATCGTTTGACTATATACTCCAGTCTCACCTAATACGTCACAAGCTTCACCAACGTCAACGAGCTCATTCCCGCAGATACTGAGAGTTAATGTCGTTGAAGCAGTAAAGTTCTGCGCCTGTGAAAGTGCTGGCATTGCTAGACATAAGAGCAAACCACTAATCAGTTGCCATTTTTTCATGGCTATCTGTTCTTAACACTCCGCTTACGACGTGCGTGCCAGATGTAAATCCCCGCAATCAACACTGCAAAGACCGGTAACAAAATAGAAATTTTGTGTGGGACTGAAAGACCAGTAAAACCGAACCCAGCCAATTGCAACGTTCCCGCTGGTAAAATATTGAGACTCAAGTCGCCTTCTTGTTTTATTTCATCGTCATTATAAATAGTATAGCGAGCTACATAGCTTCCCGCCTCAAGCCTGGTAGGGATTTCGGCTGTAATACTTTCTGTGCCGTATGGTGGAACGGTCGCAATCTTTCCTTTACTTGTAGTTTCTTCTAGCAGAACCTTTCCTGCTCGATCGTATATTCGAAATTCAATGTTTGAAGGCGCAACATCTACGTTCCCTGTGTTCTCAAGCAGCACATCAAAGCGAATTTTACCGGGGAAATATAACCAACCGACTTTTGTCCCTTCGTTTAGGTCGTTCACAGATATCTTACGAACTCGAAAGTCCTTAATTACTCTATCGATTACAGACAAATCAATATCCACCAAAGCTCCCAGTGAGATACTCACCGCGCCGGGAGCTACGTCTTCACCGTCTGGCAAGGTACGAATTCTAATTGAGCCTCCGTAATCTTTAAATTCCGCATCTTCTGGCACCATGATTCGTACTGTCATCGGTACTTTCTGTTCTCCTCTTGGCAGCTTAATTTCTTCACCTTGGACGATTTCTATCCAGTCTTGTATCTCCGGTGCGTCAATTGTGATTTCGGCTTTTTGGTTCGAAACAGCGTCACTACGCACAAGCAGGATCTGCTGTTCGTACGTAGAGTTTCGGGTCAGACTCGTATTACTCACGTATGGTGGTGTGATACCAAAACCAGCAAACACTTCGTTTGCTCCCATACTAAAAAACAGTACTGGTAGCACTATCAAAAAAGCAAAGAAGTTTTGAGAAAATATTCGCATCACAGTTCCCCTATTATCGAAAAAAAAACCTAAAAAAGCAACCGCTGCTGTTGAATAACAGCAGCGGTTGCTTTTGCAATTTTATTGTGAATGGAGTGTACTACTGCCAATCTATTGCTTCTGCAGTTCGCGCGGTAAAGGTGTTGAGTCCAGTGTAACTTCCGGCGAGCTCAATCGTTCCCGGCACCGCGATTCCCCAGTATGTTGTTCCCTGTTCTGGGCTTGAAGTTGCGGTTGACTTGAGCACATCAAGTTCTACTTCTTGGTCCACTGTGTCGTCCATTATAATAGCACTGGCACTTCCATAAGTGAGCGATGAGGACGCAAACTGTTGCTGATCGGCCGGAATAGTTGAGGTTGCTGAGACAGCACATGGTGTACCTACTGAAAATGTGCCGCACATTGATTCCCCTCTGGCTTCTTGGTCAAGTCCAGTGTTCCCGATATTTTCTAGTGTTGATGTAGCGTTGAGGGTACCACTGTTATCACCTGGCTCAATTCCACCGTAGGCAATATCGTTCGATAAGATTTGCAGTGCACTAAGGCTAAAGAGTTCTACTGGGGAAGAAGTTGTAGCTAGTGTTCCCGTAGCAAAGTCATCGTCAACTCCAGAGACTGCTGCAGTCCAGTTTTGTGCTGTGAGAACAGCCGGTGTTTCTGGTCCAGCGTCGGTTGGATCTGCTACGAACCATAGCGGGAACGTACAAGCATAGTCTATGCCATCTTGAGTTGGACCGGAGCAGGTAGTAGTAGCAGTACAATTGAGATTCCAGACACTTGAGTCAACTCCACTTGGATAACAATTGTTTGGGTCGTACCCTGCAGCTGTAGTGTCACAAGTTGAAGTGCCTACTCCTGAACGAAATACTGAGACATTATAGCTGGTAATTTCATTTCCACCTCCCGATACTTCGCAACTGTTGGCGTCACGAACAGTGAAGTCAAGTGTAAAGCCAGTGGTTTCGCCCCCTGGTTCTGACAACGTTATGTCGGTTCCGCCATTGAGACTGATATCACCACCGAGTACTTCTGGTGCGACGTTATTTACTTCGAAGTTTGCCTGAATTGGATTGTTTGATGCTTCGTGACCGTGAGTATCTACCAAATACCCATACGCCGGATACGTGTCATCTTGAACAATGGCGGCCAGTGTATACGTCGCTGAAACATCGCTGAGAACATTTTGCAAGGTGGTCGATGCTATAAAGTTGCTATCGCACGTGTTTGTTGTTGCGTTATAGTCAGAGTTTGTAGAACAAACAACTAAATATAGATTATCTTGCTCATCAACCGAGTCAGGGTCAGATGACGTTGACAGGAAAGCCAGTACTCCACCAGGGTCAACCGGGCCATCGTTGGCAAAGGATGAGAATACTGGTCGTTTGTTTACATTAAATGGAGACGAGTTGGTGGCAGAGAGCCCTTGCACTGGGGTTGGGTTACATCGTGGATTATTTGGGTCATCGTCACACACCCAGGCATACCAATCGTTTGACTCAGCAAACGGTGCTATTTCGGTAGTAGCACGGGTGACCGTGGCGTATGAATCACTTGGTGCTGAAGCTGATACTCCCCACTGGGTCGCACCTGCATCGCAGTCAGGCGGTGCAGTACCTAGGTTGCCGGGAGCAGCTGCATTTGGGGTTGGAGTGGCGTTCGTGTCACAAATGAGAAGAAAGTATGGTGCGCCGTTGGTGTCGTTTCCAAGCGCAGTCCAGACAATATTGTCGCCGGAGTTGGTTGGCGTAGAAGTAGAAGATTCGATCACCTCATACGCGTTTATGGTGAACGTTGGTGGAGTGTTGAGCACTGTCAGTTTTGTGGGAGCGGTTGTTGTCTGAGCTGATACTTTACTAAACTCTTGTTGACCAACATCAAAAATGAAGGCTACCATAAACACAAACAAGCCGGCCAGTGCGGTCAGAATGGTTATTTTTCCGGCAGTCTTTACATACTGTGGGAACTCTTCATTGTTGTACGACATAATAAATATAAATAAATAAATAACTGACTAACTTCACTTAATTGTAACCGTTTCTGAAATTGCTGCTGATAGTTATACACAGACTGTACACACCCTGTGCAGGGGCTATTCGTAGCGAATTGCGTCTAGTGGATTGAGCGTTGAAGCTCGTCTGGCCGGGAAAATACCGGTTAAATACCCTACTCCCGCAGAAAAGAGTGCAATAAAGGTCAGGAAGTCTAGCGGGAAAGAAAATAAAGACACTGCTTGTCCACCAAACTGGCTGGCCAAAAGATTTAAAAATAAATTAATAGACACCCCAAATATCACTCCCATCAGAATGCCGGTAACCCCGCCGAGAAATCCTACAATCACTGACTCGGATACGAAGAGATACTTCACATCATTCGGCGCTGCCCCAATAGTACGCATGATTCCAATCT
>Ga0136590_1000474_pt1 | contig 18649 bp, 14 predicted proteins | sample AntRauMFilla3765_FD_104934 | JGI IMG/M metagenome (GOLD analysis project Ga0136590, IMG submission 104934) | Saline lake microbial communities from Rauer Islands, Antarctica - Metagenome Filla 3 #765 | ecosystem: Environmental > Aquatic > Non-marine Saline and Alkaline > Saline | place... | reverse complement strand
CGGTGCCTTCCGCGGCGGCGGCGGTGTTGGTGGCCGCGGCGGCGTTCCTGGAGGCGGCGGCGGTGGCGGCAAGCCAAAAGGGCCTGACGTTACAAGCTGATCCAAAGCGTAACAGAATAAACCGCCAAGGCTTTAACCTTGGCGGTTTTTCTTTGTCCGGCTTTAAAATCAGCGGGCTTTCTGCAGGCTTGCTCTTGTCTGCCTGTTGAAATAGTCTAGGATTAGTGAGGTTATAACTAAACTATTTTTAGGTCTGTCGATGTTTCAAAAAATCCGATTTTTTAGCCTGATATTTGCCGCAACGCTCGTTTTTACCGCTCCGGTTATGGCGCAAGATCAGAAACAATCTGCCAATTCATCAGAAGAAACAGGAATAATTGGCCCTGTCTTTGGCATGGCCATGCATGGCGATGCGCAATATGCGCCGGGTGAAACCCTGTCCTATGCCAATCCGGATGCGCCAAAGGGTGGTTCATTCCGGACCTTTGCGATCGGCTCTTTTGATAATGTTAATCCTTATATTCTTAAAGGTTCGCCAGCAGCAGGATCAAACCTGCCTTATGATACTTTGCTTTATAATACCGAAGACGAAGCCTTTTCCGAATATGGCCTGATTGCCAAAAGCTTTGAAATGCCCGAAGACCGGTCCTCGGTTACCTTTAACCTGCGGACAGAGGCCCGTTTCCATGACGGAACGCCCATTACAGCCAAAGATGTGATCTGGAGTCTGGAAACATTGAAAGAAGACGGCCATCCTTTTTATCGGGCTTACTATAATAATGTTGTAAAAGCGGTTGCGGAGAATGATCATCGTGTCCGTTTTGAATTCGATGTTTCCGGTAACCGTGAATTACCTTTAATTGTTGGCCAGATGCCGGTTTTACCCCGCCATTACTGGCAGGATAAAACTTTTGCCCAAACGACACTGAAACCGCCGCTGGGTAGCGGGCCTTATAAAATCGCCGATATTGATCCAGGCCGCAGCATAACCTATGAACGGGTAGAAAATTACTGGGGTCGTGATCTTACGATAAACAAAGGGCGGCATAATTTTGATGAAATTTCTTATGAATATTACCGTGATGACACGGTCGCATTGCAAGCATTTCTGGCAGGGGAGTATGATTTTCGTCAGGAAAATACCGCCAAAACCTGGCAGACCGGATATACAGGCAATGCTATAGAAGATGGAAAAATCATCAAGATGGAACGGCCACATAAATTGCCGACTGGTATGCAGGGCTTTATTTTTAATATCCGCCGCGATATTTTTGCTGATAAGGCGGTACGTCGGGCAATTAACCATGCCTTTGATTTTGAATGGTCGAATAAACAGTTTGCCTATGGCATGTATGAACGTACCGACAGTTATTTTGAAAACTCGGTTCTGGCCTCTACCGGTCTTCCCCACGGACGGGAACTGGAAATTTTGAATGAATTCAAAGATAAACTTCCAGCCGATTTGTTTACCGAAGAATTCATCCTGCCGAAAACAGAAGGCACGGGGCAGGATATGCGCCGTAATTTGCGTGATGGTATTCAGATGTTGGAACAAGCCGGATGGACATTAAACGATCAGGGCTTGCGTGAAAAAGACAGTACGGTATTACGGTTCCAGATTTTGCTGAATAATGCGTCTTTCGAACGCTGGACCGGTCCTTTTATTAAAAACCTCCGCCGGATGGGGATCAAGGCTGATATGCGGGTCGTTGATTCCGCGCAATATCAGAACCGTATGGATAGTTTTGATTTTGACATGACGATTTCAACATTTGGCCAGTCTTTATCACCGGGGAATGAGCAGCGTGATTACTGGCATTCTTCGAATGCTGACCAGCCGGGCAGCCGTAATCTGATTGGAATTAAGGATCCGGTTGTCGATGCGTTGATTGAAAAGGTCATTCAGGCGCCGGATCGTGAGGAACTGGTCATCCGGACGCGGGCGCTGGACCGTGTCTTGCTATGGGGGCATTATGTTGTGCCGCACTGGCATATTGATTACTTCCGTCTGGCTTTTTGGAAGAAATTCGGTCATCCTGACAGGGCGCCTGCCTTTGGTCTTGGGGTGACTGATATCTGGTGGGAAAAGCCGGGTAAGGCTGCCCAAATGCCTGTGACATCCTCCGAGGAAAAACAGTAGTTTAATTTAGTTTACATTTGATTTCAGGAAAGCCGCGACTGATATGTTCGCTTATATTCTAAGACGATTGCTGCTGATGATTCCGACGATTTTCGGGGTTATTCTGCTTAACTTCCTGATTGTTCAGGTCGCACCTGGCGGCCCTGTAGAGCAAATGATTTCCAAAATCCAAGGCGCCGATGTTTCGGCCACAGCCCGTTTTTCGGGCGGCGGCGGTGATGATTTCAGCTTTGAACAAACCAGCCGGCAAAGTGGCGGCGGTTCATCATCCAAATACCGTGGCGCTCAGGGGCTGGATCCCGAATTTATCGCAGAACTTGAACAGCAATTCGGCTTTGATAAACCGGTGGGGGAGCGTTTTGTCGATATGCTGGTCAATTACATTAAATTTGATTTTGGCGACAGTTATTATCAGGATCGCAAAGTCACGGATCTTATTCTGGATAAAATGCCGGTTTCGATTTCGCTTGGGCTTTGGAGTACATTAATTATATATCTGATTTCTATACCGCTGGGGATTAAAAAGGCAGTCCGTGATGGGGAGGCGTTTGATATCTGGACCAGCGGCGTAATTATAATTGGCTATGCGATCCCAAGCTTTATGTTTGCTGTCTTGCTGATTGTCCTGTTTGCCGGCGGGACCTATTTTGATGTCTTTCCATTAAGGGGGCTGGTGTCAGATAATTTTGATCAAATGACGTGGTATCAACAGATCGGTGATTACTTCTGGCACTTGACTTTGCCGGTAGCTGCTATGGTGATTAGTGGTTTTGCGGGACTGACCATTTTGACCAAAAACTCCTTTATGGAAGAAATTAATAAGCAATATGTATTAACCGCCCGGGCCAAAGGTCTGGATGAAGGCGCTGTATTGTATCGTCACGTTTTCAGGAACGCGATGATTCTGGTTATTGCCGGTTTTCCGGCTGCTCTTGCCAGTGTCTTTTTAACCGGATCGGTTTTGATCGAGACGATATTCTCGCTGGATGGTTTGGGATTGTTGAGCTTTGAATCTGTGGTTAATCGTGATTATCCGGTGATGTTTGCAACACTGTATATCTTTACTTTGTTTGGTCTGGTGATCAAACTGATCAGTGATCTGACCATGACATGGGTTGATCCGCGCATTGATTTTGAAGCAATGGAAGGGGCCGGACACTGATGATAAAATCACCAATCGTAAAACGCCGTTTCCAGCAATTTAAAGCCAATCGTCGTGGTTATTATTCATTCTGGCTGTTTATGGTATTATTTATCCTGAGCCTGGGCGCGGAGCTTATGGCCAATGATAAGCCTATATTGGTTCGCTATGATGGGGATTTTTATGTCCCCTTTGTCAAAAGCTATGCCGAGACCGAATTTGGCGGCGAATTCAAAACCGAAGCTGAATATCGGGATCCTTTTGTAAGCGAGCTGATTAATGAAAAAGGCTGGATCCTCTGGCCGCCGATCCGCTATTCATATGACACCATTAACTATGATTTGACACAGGCCGCGCCTTCACCACCAACGCGTGAAAACTGGCTGGGAACCGATGATCAGGGGCGTGATGTTATGGCCAGAGTGATTTATGGTTTTCGGATATCGGTTCTGTTCGGGCTGGCTTTGACACTTGTTGGCAGTGCGGTGGGTATTTTAATTGGCGCACTTGAAGGTTATTTCGGCGGTTGGTTTGATCTGCTCTCACAGCGCTTTATCGAGATATGGCAGGGTATGCCGGTCCTGTTGCTGTTGATTATCATGTCGAGCATTATTACGCCCAGTTTCTTTAGTCTGTTATTTATTATGGTGTTGTTCAGTTGGACCGGGTTTGTCGATATTGTCAGAATTGAATTTTTCAAAGTTCGTAAAATGGATTATATCCGGGCAGCGCAGGCCTTGGGTGTTTCAACGCCAGTGATCTTGTGGCGCCATGCTTTACCAAATGCAATGGTCGCGGTGCTCAGTCTGATGCCTTTCGTGCTAACAGGATCGATCGGGGTTTTGACCAGCCTTGATTTTCTGGGCTTTGGTCTGCCGCCGGGATCGCCTTCATTGGGTGAGCTTCTGTTGCAGGGTAAGAATAATCTTCAAGCGCCGTGGCTGGGGATTACCGCCTTTATGTCGCTTGCTGTCATGCTTAGTCTTTTGACCTTTGTTGGCGAGGCTGTCCGTGATGCCTTTGACCCGCGCAAGATTTTTGCTGCGCTTGAAAATATGTCTGCAAAAACCGTTGATACTGATGTTGATCCTGAACGCCTGCATGGGGAGCCAACCACATGAGCTTACTGAGTGTTAAAAACCTGTCCGTTAATTTCAATGCCCCAAGCGGGGTGATCCATGCGGTGCGTAATGTGTCTTTTGACCTTGCCAAAGGAAAAACTTTGGCATTGGTCGGGGAGTCAGGATCAGGAAAGTCCGTGACCGCCCTTTCTATTCTGCAATTGCTGCCTTATCCTATGGCATCGCATCCATCCGGCAGCAGCGTAAAATTTGATGGTCAGGAACTGGTCGGGGCAAAGACTGATATTCTCCGTAAAGTTCGTGGCAATAAAGTCTCGATGATCTTCCAGGAACCGATGACGTCACTTAATCCGCTTCATACGGTTGAACGCCAAATTAGCGAAGCTTTGTTTCTGCATAAAAATATGAATAAAACGCAAGCCCGGGCGCGGGTTATTGAATTGCTTAATCTAGTCGGGCTTGAAGGCTTGACGACACGGTTGAATGCCTATCCACATGAATTATCGGGCGGACAGCGCCAGCGGGTGATGATTGCCATGGCGCTTGCAAATGAACCGGACATTTTAATTGCTGATGAGCCGACAACGGCCCTTGATGTGACCGTGCAGGCGCAGATTTTAAGGTTACTGTCCGAAATTCAGGAAAAACTGGGCATGGCCATTTTGATCATTACCCATGATCTGGGCATCGTCAAAGATTTTGCCGATGATGTGTGTGTGATGCGCGATGGTGAGATTGTCGAGGCCGGTGATGTCGAGACCGTCTTTAATACGCCCGCGCATGATTATACTCAAATGCTGCTGGCTGCCGAGCCTTCGGGTGAAGCTGTGCCGGTGAATGATAATGCTGATGTCATATTGCAAGGCGATAATATCAAAGTCCATTTTCCGGTTAAAAAAGGTTTTTTCAAGCGGACGGTTGATCATATCAAGGCTGTAGACGGAATTGATTTATCGGTGCAGTCCGGCCAGACGCTTGGCATTGTTGGTGAATCCGGATCGGGCAAAACTACCCTTGGTCTTGCGATGTTAAAGTTACTCGGTGCTACGGGTAAGATTGTGTTTAATGGTCAGGATTTATCCCATATGAACCGCAGCCGTCTTCGTCCGCTACGTACGGATATGCAAATTGTCTTTCAGGACCCGTATGGATCATTGTCCCCGCGCATGTCTGTGGGGCAGATTATCGGCGAAGGGCTGGGCGTACATAAACCGCATATTTCAAAAGCTGAACGTGAGGATATGATTACGACCGCGCTTGAAGAAGTCGGCCTGACCTCTGAAATGCGTAATCGTTATCCGCATGAATTCTCAGGCGGTCAGCGTCAACGGATTTCAATTGCCCGTGCGCTTGTGCTGAAACCTAAATTTATTATGCTTGATGAACCAACATCTGCATTGGATGTTTCCGTGCAGGCGCAAATTGTTGATCTGTTGCGCGATTTACAGCTGAAATATAACTTGGGCTATTTGTTTATCAGCCATGATCTGAAGGTTGTCCGCGCCATGGCTCATGACGTTATTGTTATGAAGGATGGTAAAGTCGTTGAATCCGGTCCGACAAAACAGATATTCGATGACCCGAAAACCGACTATACCAAGGCCTTGATGGCCGCAGCACTGCATCACGAGGTTGTTAAAGAAGGCTCGGTTTCAGTGTAAGAGCCTTTTTATAAACCCCCATAGTTATAAGCAATCCGTTTATGCGGCCTGTATTTCGGCTGAAGCGTTCTTATCTTCGTCATCGGCAGATGGGTTACGGAATTTCTCCAGCAGGCGTTGCTGTTCCTTAAGGGCGCTTTGCAGATGGGCTTCCTTGACGTGGCCATAACCGCGGATCATTTCCGGAATTTCGGCCAGCTTAACGGCGGTTTCAAAGTTTTCTGCGGTCAGATTGTCAAGGGCCTCGGTCATGATGGTTTCGTAATCGGCAATCAAGCGGCGCTCGGTTTTGCGTTCTTCGCTATAGCCAAAGATATCAAGCGGAGAGCCACGGAGGAATTTAAAGTGCTTGATCACTTTGAAAACCGGAAAAATCCAGCGGCCAAATTCACGTTTTTGCAAATGTCCATCGGCGTCACGCTTGGCCATAATCGGCGGCGCAAGATTAAAGGCGATTTTGTATTGGCCGTCAAACTGCGATTTGATTTGCTTCATAAAGGCGCCATCGGTGTATAGCCGGGCGACTTCATATTCATCTTTATAAGCCATCAGCTTGTAATAATAACGGGCAACCGCGGTGCTAAGATCGGCAGAATCTGTTTGGAGTGCAGCTTCGGCGGCAGCGGTTTTATCGACAAAAGACTGATAACGTTTCGCATATCCCTTGCTTTGGTAGGCGGTCAGTGACTGCATGCGGCGACTGATCATATCCTCCAGCGTTTCAGAGACCTTGCGGTGGGCATAGGCTTCTTTCTCGGTCTCGGGCGTGGTGATCTTTGCCTTGACAGCATCCAGATCATCAGCGGCAAGACGGCCCCACATAAAGGCTGTCTGGTTCATTTTTACAGCGACATTATTCAGCTCCAGAGCGCGGAAAATGGCTTCCTGCGATAGGGGAATAAAGCCTTTTTGCCACGCATAGCCCAGCATAAACATATTGCTGGCAATGGAATTGCCCATTAATGCCGTTGCCATTTTGGTGACATCAAGCGCCGAGAGATTTTCATCACCGCAGACATCGCGGATGCTTTCCGTTAAAATATTGGTCGGAACATCCCATTCGGTGTTGTGGGTAAATTCACCGGTCTGGCTTTTATGATTATTGAGCACCACTTTGGTGACATTGTCATGAATTCTGGACAAGGCGTCACCGTCCGCGGTAACAAGAAGATCACAGCCCAATACCACATCGGCATTGCCGGCATTGATCCGCACCGTGTGAATATGTTCCGGACTGCGGGCAATTTTAAGATGGCTGGTTACAGCGCCGCCTTTTTGGGCAAGGCCGGTCTGGTCCATAGTCGTGCAGCCTTTATCTTCAAGATGCGCTGCCATGGCCATGATTGAACCAATGGTCACAATGCCGGTACCGCCGATACCGGTAATCAGAACCGAGCAAGGGGTCTCCAGTGATGGCAATTCAGGCATCGGTAAATTTTGAAACGGATTATTTTCATCCGAGGTGACAACCGGATCAGGTTTGCGCAAGGCACCACCATAAACGGTGACAAAGCTGGGGCAAAAGCCTTTCAGGCAGGAATAATCCTTATTACAGGTCGATTGGTCAATCTGGCGTTTACGGCCAAATTCGGTTTTGACAGGCGCGATTGACAGGCAGTTTGATTTAACACCGCAATCACCGCAGCCTTCACAGACGCGTTCATTGATAACAACACGTTTGGCCGGATCTTCCATCAGACCGCGTTTACGGCGGCGGCGTTTTTCAGCAGCGCAGGTTTGATCATAAATCAGAACCGAGCAGCCTTTGATCTCGCGCATGTCTTTCTGAATGCTATCCAGATCATCGCGGTGACGGATTTTAGTGAACTTCGGGAAATTGGCATCTTTGCCGTATTTTTCAGGCTCATCTGATACGACATAAATATCTGTCACACCTTCGGCGGCAACCTGACGGGCGATAGCCATGGGGGTCAATGTGCCGTCAACCGGCTGACCACCGGTCATGGCGACCGCATCATTATAAAGGATCTTATATGTGATATTTACATCGGCGGAGGCGGAAGCACGAATAGCCAGCAGACCGGAATGGAAATAGGTGCCATCACCCAGATTAACAAAAACATGTTCTTCATCTGTGAAAGGCGCCTGACCGATCCACGGCACGCCTTCGCCGCCCATCTGGGTAAACATTTCAGTCTTACGGTCCATCCACATGGCCATGTAATGACAGCCGATACCGGCCAGCGCGCGACTGCCCTCGGGAACGCGGGTGGATGTGTTATGCGGACATCCCGAGCAATACCAAGGCACCCGCTGCACTTCGGCATGGTTTTTACGGCGGTTGAAGTGATCAAGCATAACGCCTAATCGGGCCTTATATTCGGAAATATCAGTCTTGGTAAATCCTGACAGGCTCGACAAGATCGCTTCCCCAATCTGGGTCGGGGTCAATTCATAGGTTTCGGGCAGTAAAAGCGCGCCGCTTGTGGTCCTTTTACCAACGATACGCGGACGTTTGGCTTCCGGCAGGCTGTAGAGCGCTTGTTTAATCTGGTCTTCTATAAAGCCGCGTTTTTCTTCGATGACCAGAACTTCCTCAAAACCATCGACAAATTCGCGCAGGCCGATATCTTCGATCGGCCAGACCAGTGCCAGTTTACGGATGGAAATACCAAGCTCAGCCGCTGTCTGGTCATTAATGCCCATTTCCTCAAGCGCCTGACGTGTATCCTGATAGGCTTTACCGGCGGTGACAATGGCCAGCCGTTTTTTTGCAGGCTCAAAGAAATTCTTATCGAGGTTATTGGCTCTGGCATAGGCCTTGGCAGCAGGAAGCTTGAAGTTGATCAGCCGTTCTTCCTGTTCAATCGGTGGATCATACCAGCGGATCGATAATCCGGTTTCCGGCATGGCGAAGTCTGTTGGAATATTGAATTCCATAGCCAGCGGATCCGTCATAACCGATGCAGAGCTGTCAGCAAAATCACTGATGATTTTAAATGCCACCCAGCAGCCTGAATAACGCGACATGGCGATACCATGCAGGCCAAGATCAAGAGCATCCGAGATGCTGGACGGGTGAAGCACCGGCATCATGGCATGCACAAAAGCCTGTTCGGACTGGTGCGGAAAAGTAGAAGATTTACAAGCGTGATCATCGCCCGCCAGTGCCAGAACACCGCCATATTTCGAGGTGCCGGCCGCATTGGCGTGTTTTAGAACATCCAAAGACCGGTCAACGCCAGGGCCTTTACCATACCAAATGCCAAGAACGCCGTCATATTGCCCTTGTTTGGATAAAGAGACCTGCTGTGTCCCCCAGACCGAGGTCGCCGCCAGATCTTCGTTCAGGCCGGGATGGAAATGAATATTATTGTCAGGCAGGAATTTTTTGGCCCGGCCAAATTCAATATCAACGCCCCCCAGCGGAGAACCGCGGTAACCTGATACAAAACATGCCGTGTTCAGGCCTGCTTGTTTGTCGATCTGGTGCTGTAACATCGGAAGCCGAACCAATGCCTGAAGCCCGCTTAGGTAAATGCGGCCAGATTTTTCCGTATATTTGTCTTCAAGTGTAACCGCGCTGCGAACCATATATCCTCTGAATTCTTTTTTTGGATGTGTGAATAATATAGGAGCCTTGAGGCTGCTATGCAAATAAAAGGGATTGTGCGTCGCAACATATTTTAGAATCCTTAAGTCTTTTCGGGTATAGTTTAAAAAATGACTTTGCAATTCTGGTTTAGCCGTGCTAATTCATTGCAGGCGTAATACAGGCGCTTCTTAATTGTTTTAGGATGTGCCGAACCATAAAATTTTTACGTGGAAAGAGGTGATTATATGGTTCAGGTAACTGTACGCGATAATAATGTGGATCAAGCGTTGCGCGTTTTGAAAAAGAAAATGCAGCGTGAAGGACTTTTCCGCGAAATGAAAACCCGTCGGCACTACGAAAAGCCGTCCGAAAAGCGGGCCCGCGAAAAATCCGAAGCAGTCCGCCGCTACCGTAAGCTCGAGCGCAAGCGCAAAGAGCGCGACGGCGAATAATCTTTATAAGATTGATCTGCTTAACAGATTAAATAAAGCGCCCTTGGGCGCTTTATTTTTTTAGGTCACTTTTATTGAAAAAAGAGCACTATAGCTCAAAAGTTTTTTGGGCCTTGTGCGGTTTTTTTTGTTTTTGAAGAGAAGCAATTTGTTCCGCCGAAACCAGCGATTCCGCCGGCAGCAATAAGGGCCAATGCACCACCATACTTGTTAGAAGTGTTGGCGGTGTTTTTCCATTGTTCTTTTGTACAGTCCTGCGTTTTCAGGCAACTGTACATTTCTTGTTGCTGCGCATCGGGAATGCTCAGTATTTCATAGCCCCCATATGCGGCCAAACTTGCACCGGTTGCAAGCATGACACCTGCAAAAGCATTTCTAAGCGAAAGTTTCATAGCTAAAAGTCCTTATATTGATTCGATGATCCATAATACCGATGATTTGGTATTATGTCAATAAATCTATACTAAGAACCAGGCTTAAAGCGGCTTGGTGGCTGTTTTCAGCCATGCGGCAGCCTCGGGATCTTTTTCTTCTATTAACGGGGTTAAGGTCTCACGAACAGTTTGGTGATAGGTATTCAGCCAGTTCTTTTCGTCCTCGCTTAGAAGCTCGGTTTTGATGCAGTTAATATCAATCGGGGCCAAGGTTAGGTTTTGAAAGCCGTAAACAGGCTTACCATCTTTGTTTTGGTCGGTTTCAATGACCATGACGAGGTTTTCGATCCGAATGCCATAAGAACCCGGTTTGTAATACCCTGGTTCGTTTGATAGGACCATACCCGGCAATAGAGGCGTGCGGGAGCGGCTGTGAATGCCGCAGGGGCCTTCATGCACACAAAGATAGCTGCCGACACCGTGACCGGTGCCATGGGCGTAATCAAGGCCGGCATCGTTTAATGGTTTGCGGGCTGTGTTATCAATAGGCGCGCCTGTCGTGCCTTTGGTAAAACGGCTCATGGCAACCTGAATATGGCCTTTGAGAACACGGGTGAAGTTTTCACGCATTTCATCAGATGGGGTATCAACGGCAACAGTACGGGTGACATCAGTCGTGCCATCCAGATATTGCCCGCCTGAATCAACCAGATATAAAGGACCAGAGGTCAGCGGCTTATCACTGTCTTCGGTGACCCGGTAATGAATAATCGCGCCAGCAGGGCCGGCACCTGAAATCGTGTCAAAGCTAAGATCTTTAAAAAGGTCTTCTTCCTCACGGAAATGGCGCAGATCATTGGCGGCGCTGAGTTCGCTGGTGTTAGCGGCATAGCTTTGTTGTGAAAGCTTGGCCAGAAAACGGGTCAAGGCAACGCCGTCACGGATATGGGCACTGACGGTGCCTTTTTGTTCTGTCTCGTTTTTACAGGCCTTGGCCATTTGGATCGGGCTTTCTTCCTCGTGGAAGGTGATATGATCATGCTCCAGAATATATTTGACCATAAAAGGTACGGTATCGGGGTCAAACCAGATGGTTTTCTGGCCATCTTTCAAGGCATGAAGCGCGGGTTCAAAATCTTCGAAGGCATGAAGGTGAACCTTTGATCCCAGATGGGTTTTGATATCGTCAGTGACTTTTGCACTATCAATAAACAGGTCAACCGTGCCGGAAGCCTGCAAGATTGCGTAACACAGGCAGAGCGGATTAAAATCAACATCGCTACCACGGATATTCAGCAGCCAGGCAATTTCTTCGGGATAGCACAGAATCAGTGCTTCACAATTGGCCTCAACGACTTTTTGGGTCATATCTTTTATTTTTTGATCATGGGGCAGAGCGGCATAGGTTACCGGATGGGCAACCATTTTGTTTTGTGGTGCTGCCGGACGGTGCCCCCAGATTTTATCAATCAGGTTGCTTTCGACCGGGATCAGATGGCCATGTTCCAACGCAACTGAACTGTTTAACTGGTCATACTGCATGGGGGTGATGATCCATGGATCAAAGCCCAGCCGTGATCCTTCGGGGAGCTTATCATCCAGCCAGTCGGTAGGTTTCATTGTAGGCGTTGGTGCCTGACCGGGGGCGGTGCTATAAATTTCATAGCTATCAGCGGGCACTTCCTCGCTCGCTTGTAAGGTGTAGCGTCCGTCGGTAAAAAACGCGGCGGTGTCTTTCAAAATAATGGCAAGACCGGCAGAACCGGAAAATCCGGTGATAAATTCAAGGCGGCTATTGCAGGGCGGCACATATTCGTTTTGAAACTGATCGGCGCGGGGAACATAAAATCCATCAAGCTCAAGCGCTTCCATTTCGGCGCGCAGTTCGGCGAGATGTATTGAAATCTGTGCTTTACTCATTCTTCTGACCTCCATATCCATGTCAGTTCGTGTTTATTGCAATATAGGTAGAGTATGCGCGCATTGGGAAAAGATGCAAAGCGCTGAATCGCTTCGAAATCTGTATCGGCCTGAAATTTGAGGGTACAGACCATATTCTTGACAAGTCCGCTGTCCATCCATTGGGTGACAAGGCTGTATAATCTGTCCGGGTAACAGATAATATCCGAGCATAGCCAGTCAATCGGCCCGATTGCAGCCGGATCCAGCCCAAAGGCGCTATCCTGTAAAGCCGTGATCCGCGGTAGATTGGCTATCTTCGGGTCAAGCGGGGCTTTGTCAACGCTGATTACATCACAGCCAAGTTCATGTAAAACCCAGCTCCAGCCGCCGGGACTGGCGCCAAGGTCAATCGCTTTTTCGCCGGGTTGCGGATAGATTCCGGTACGGGTAAAGACCTCCCAAAGCTTTAGATAAGCGCGGTTTGGCGGGATATCGCGGTCTTCTGCAAACAGATATTTACCATTTGGTACAGGCTCGGAGCATGTTGGCGCGGCCAGCATCAGGTTTTTATCAAGCAGGCACCAGCTTCCCAGCGGTGCATCAGGCAGTGGTGATGGAAAGATAATCGGCTTTGCCGAGACATGGGGCAGTTTACCTTCGATCAAGGCGGTGCGGCGGTGATAATCATGGGGGTATAATGCCCAGTTACGCTGAATAGCACGTAGTTTTTTTGCCGCATCCCCAATGGATTCTATGGCAATTTTTCGGGCATCATACCAGATGTTTTGTGCCCAATAGACCGGTGTCACCGGCGTTTTACACAGAAATAACCGGTCATGCCGTTCGGCAATATGGCCTTTTAATTCCTGTTCCAGATCAGCTTCACGATCCTTGGAGGCGAGATAGACGGTATAGATTTCAGACATGATAATTCTTGCTGCATAGATAAACTGTAGTGTAAGTTTATTTCATGTCTAACTCCAACCGTCAAATGGCAAAATATGATGAATCAAATTGATGAGGCTTTTACCCTCGATGCTTCCATCCTCCGCGCATATGATATCCGTGGTGTAATCGGTGCCGGCCTGACGGCTGATGCCTGTTATGCTGTTGGTCGTGCTTTTGGCACAATCGTCAAACGCAGAATTGCCGGTTCCAGTGTTTGTGTTGCCTATGATGGACGTGAAACCTCGCCCGAATTTGCCAAATATGTCCGCCAAGGATTGATGGATTGCGGGCTTTCTGTTTATGACCTTGGCCTTGGCCCGACGCCGATGGCGTATTACGGGTTAAAAGAACTGGATACAGATGCCGCGGTGATGATTACCGGATCACACAGCCCGATCGAGCATAACGGTATTAAAATGGCACTCCGCACCGGTCCGTTTTATGGTGATGACGTGCAGGAAATCGGTGCCTTGATCAAAGCCCGCGATTTTGAAAGCGGTGAGGGACGCGAAGAAACTTATGACTTAAAGCCCCGATATATCAAGCGTTTGCTTGCTGACCTGACGATGGATCGCCCGTTGAAAGTTGCCTGGGATGCCGGTAATGGCGCGGCGGGTGCTGTTTTAAAAGATTTTGTCGATCAAATCCCGGGCGAGCATATTTTGCTGTTTGAGGATGTTGACGGTACATTCCCCAATCATCACCCTGATCCGACGGTGGCAGAAAATCTGGTCGATTTACAGCAGGCGGTGCGTGATAATCATTGCGATATCGGTATCGGTTTTGATGGTGACGGTGACCGTATAGGCGTTGTCGGGCCTGATGGCGAAATCTACTGGGCTGATATTCTGATGGCGATTTATGCACGGGAAATTCTGCGCCGTGAGCCGGGCGCACCGATTATCGCTGATGTTAAATCAAGCCGCGTATTGTTTGATGAAATCACACGCCTTGGCGGGCGGGCGATCATGTCGCCAACCGGACATTCAATTATCAAAGCCAAAATGATTGCCGAACGTGCACCGCTGGGTGGCGAGCTTGCCGGACATATCTGTTTTGCCGATATTTTCTATGGCTATGATGACGGCCTTTATTGTGCGGTTCGGTTGCTGAATATTCTAAGTGGCGCCGAAGGTGGTTTTCCAGCCTTAACCGGGCATCTGCCAAAGATGATTGCTACACCTGAAATACGGCTGCCTGTTGATCCGGCGCGCAAATTTGATATTTCGGTTGAAATTGCCGAGAAGCTTAAAGATCTTCCGGATATTGATGTCGAGACGATGGATGGTATCCGGATCACCACACCCGAGGGCTGGTGGTTACTGCGCGCCTCCAATACCGAAAGTGTACTGTCTTTACGGGCAGAAGCCTTTACAGAGGAGGGCTTAAAAACCTTAACCGGACAACTGGAAGGTTTTTTAGAGGATGTCGGCATTGCGTTCAAATTCTGACCTCTACTATTGCGCTACTGTTTGCCAATCCGTAAACTGCTGTCAGTTATTTAAATAAATAGGGAATTTACTATGTCCGAACCACAAATTAGTCCGCGTATTCTTGAGCTTTTGGTTTCTCATATCTGCCATGATCTGGTCAGTCCGGTCGGGGCGATCAATAACGGTATCGAATTTATCGAGGAAATGGGCGACAGCGCAACGCCGGATGCCATGGCGTTGATTGGATCAAGTGTATCTCAGGCCTCTACGGCTTTGCAGTGTTTCCGCATGGCTTATGGCGGTGCCGGCAGCGGCGCGAATGTTACGTTTGAAGAAATAAAAACCACCTTTGCCAACTATATCGAAGGTGGGCGCACCCGTTTTCAATGGCAAATCAATCCTATGGGCGGCAGCATGCCACCGGCAGGTTTCATGAAGGTTTTATTGAATGCGATGATCATGGCCCGGGAATGCATTCCGGCGGATGGAGACCTGACCGTTGAAAGCCTGGAATCCGGTGATGGTGTTAAAATTACCTCAACCGCAAAGAAGGTTGAATTTCGTGAAGGTGTTGGCGCTGCTTTCCGTGGAGAGGCCGATCTTGACGATCTGACCCCGCGCAGTGTCCATGGTTATCTCACAGCGGTTTTTGCGGATTACTTTGGCATTGAAATTGAAATGGAAAAAGTATCCGAAGGGGAAATGGTTTTTACCCTGCAGTACTAAAACAATACAAGCTATTAAAAAAACACCTCTGGAGAATGTTTCCAGAGGTGTTTTTTTATATTACGAATTAAAGCGTGCTATCAGGCCGTAGCCGTTTCACGATCATCTGTTTCAATCGGTTCACGTAGTACATAACCACGACCCCAGACTGTTTCGATGCACTGCTCGCCCGGCTTTGAAAGCTTGGCAATTTTTTTGCGCAGCTTGCAGATAAACACGTCAATAATTTTGACTTCAGGTTCATCCATACCGCCGTACAGGTGGTTCAGGAACATTTCTTTGGTCAGGGTAGACCCCTTGCGCAGCGATAATAGCTCCATGATACCGTATTCTTTACCAGTCAGGTGTAGAGGCTTACCATCTACATTAACAGTACGGGCATCAAGATTAACTTCAATCGGACCGGTTTTGATAATGCTGTGGGCGTGACCTTGGCTGCGGCGGACAATAGCCTGCAGGCGCGCCATCAATTCACGTTTGTCGAAAGGTTTGGTCAGGTAATCATCAGCGCCAAAGCCGAGACCTTTGATTTTACTATCAAGTTCGGCAAACCCAGAGAGGATCAGAATTGGTGTTTCTACCTTGGCAGCGCGCAGGCGTTTCAGAACTTCATAACCATCAATATCAGGAAGACCGATATCCAGAATGATAATGTCGTATTCATAAAGCTTGCCGATCTCCAGACCTTCTTCGCCAAGATCTGTAGAATCAACGACATAGCCGTCAGATTTCAACATTAACTCAATACTTTGAACTGTCGGTTTATCGTCCTCAACCAGTAAAACGCGCATAGTATCCTCCCCATTCCCTATTTTATTAAAACTTTTTCTTGCTTTATTGTTCTTGTTATTTGCAACATGTCAAGTATTAATAATGGTTAAAATTTAATACCGACCCTTTTTATTAATAAAGGTTAACGGTTAACAAATCGTTAAATTTCATCAAGCTATTTTAATTCTTTTAAAATAAAGCTTGCCGTTTCGTTAATATGTCTACTTATTAAAAGATATAAACCTGTAGATGTAAAAGGCAAATTTTAAAGTCTTTTTTGCGCTGATCATAGATTTTTTGCAAAAATAGGATATGATATAAAATATGGAACATAATATTATTTCATCCCTCGAAAAAGACTTACAGCAGATCCAACCGTATAAACTTTACGGGCGGGTAACCAAGATTCTGGGCATGCTTGTCGAAATTGGCGGTATAGAACGTGAATTGTCTATTGGCGATCAATGCCTTCTGGTACCCCAGAATGTTGAACCGGTACCATGCGAGGTTATTGGCTTTAAAGACGGTCAGGCCTTGGCGATGCCGTTTGGTTCGCTGCAGCGGGTTGGCCTTGGCTGCAAAGCCGTGGCGGTATCGACTGAGCCTGTTATTTATCCGTCTGACAAATGGCTTGGCCGGGTGGTAAATGGTTTTGGTCAGCCGCTGGATGGTAAGGGACCGTTGGAGCAGGGCGGTATGGCAATGCCATTACGAAGAGCGCCGCCTGCCGCCCATGATCGTAAACGTCTGGGGCCAAAGCTTGATTTGGGTGTTCGTGCAATCAACAGTTTTCTAAGCACCTGTCAGGGTCAACGGATGGGCATTTTCGCCGGTTCCGGTGTTGGTAAATCTGTCTTGATGTCGATGCTGGCCCGTTATACGGCAGCGGATATTACGGTGATCGGCCTGATTGGTGAACGGGGGCGTGAGGTACAGGAATTTTTGGAAGATGAACTGGGTGAAGAAGGCCTACAGCGCAGTGTCGTGATTGTCTCGACATCTGATGAATCGCCTTTGATGCGTCGGCAAGCGGCCTATCTGACCTTGGCGGCCGCAGAATATTACCGGGATGAGGGTAAACAGGTTCTATGCCTGATGGATTCAGTAACGCGCTTTGCGATGGCACAACGCGAAATCGGCTTGTCTGCTGGTGAACCACCAACTTCAAAAGGCTATCCCCCGACCACCTTTGCAGAATTGCCTAAATTATTGGAGCGGGCCGGCCCCGGTACCAATGAACAAGGTGATATCACAGCCTTCTTTACGGTTCTGGTCGAAGGCGATGATCATAACGAGCCGATTTCAGATGCGGTTCGGGGGATTCTGGATGGTCATATCGTTCTTGACCGCGCTATTGCCGATCGTGGCCGTTATCCGGCAATCAATATCCTGCGCAGTATTTCAAGGTCGATGCCCAAATGTCTGACCGAAGAACAGGAAGATCTGGTCCGTAAAGCGCGGGGGATTATTTCGTCTTATGAAGATATGGAAGAATTGATACGTCTCGGGGCTTATCGGCAGGGCAGTGATCCGAAAGTCGATTATGCCATTTCACTGTATCCGCAGGTTGAAAAATTTCTGTCTCAACGTCCGCAGGAACATACCAGCCTTGATCAAGGCTATGACATGTTGAAAACTGTATTGCAGCCTGGCGGCGGGCAGCCACAGGAGTGATCTAGATGGCCGATTTATCCAGTCTGATCCGCTTGCATAAACATGAGCTGGATGAGAAGCAAAAAGTTCTAGGGCAGCTCTATGACCGCTTAAAAGCGCTGGAAGACCGTAAACAATCCATTCAGGAGCGCCGCGAGAGGGAAATGGCCTCGGCCGGAAGTAATTTCGATATGGTGACGTATACCTTGGCAGGGTTTCTGGAAAAATCGATTGCTCAGGAAGCGCAGATAGACGAACAGATATTTGTGGCCCATCAGGAAGTCGAAGTAGCGGTTGATGATATGCTTGAAAGCTTTGGCGAACTTAAGAAGTATGAACTGACTCAAGAAGAACGTCTGCGGATTGAAAAAGAAGAACGTAAGCTTAAAGAAGGCCGGATGTTTGATGACATAGCCATCGAGAATTATGTGAGACGGCAGGAAGAAGGCGAATGATTGAAATTCGCGCAGCCGGAATAGAAGATGCCAAAGCCATCGCCCATATTCAGATTTCTTCATGGCGTAAAGCTTATAAAGGGATCGTCCCTGACCGTTATCTTGATGACATGCACACCGAAACCCATATTCAGAAATGGGAAGGCTTTCTTGCTGATACCGATCCGGACGTCGATTTTTTTGTTCCGCTTGTTGATGGCGTCGTAACCGGCTTTATCAATACCGGACCGGCACGTGATGATAAGGCCGGATTTATGGCAGAGCTTAGGGCTCTTTATCTGCACCCAACTTATTGGGGGCAAGGTATAGGCGCGCAACTATTTGAACATAGCTGTAAAAGCCTAAAGGCGAAGGG
>Ga0136590_1000470_pt1 | contig 18675 bp, 15 predicted proteins | sample AntRauMFilla3765_FD_104934 | JGI IMG/M metagenome (GOLD analysis project Ga0136590, IMG submission 104934) | Saline lake microbial communities from Rauer Islands, Antarctica - Metagenome Filla 3 #765 | ecosystem: Environmental > Aquatic > Non-marine Saline and Alkaline > Saline | place... | reverse complement strand
TGACAAGAGCACGAATACTGAAATTAATAAGCGCCTTCGGTGGATTGAAGACGGAAAAGTCAACTGGAAAGGGCTGTGCGATCGACTTCCATGAGTTTTTCCATAGCCTCGTTAAAAAAAGGGAAAGTAATGCTTAAGAATGCTATCGCGATAATTCCTAAACTAATATTTGACCTTGCTTGCTTGGGGGCGGACAGGGGAGAGCACGTAACACGATTTTATATGTATGAGCACTTCAAGGAGAAGTTCAGAGCAGACCGCAAAAAAAATCTTAAAGTATTGTCGATAAGTGGTTCAGAAAAGCTTTGCTATCTTCTTGGTTTCGATGAAGAGTCTATTCAAAAAGTGACGTACCCAGAGCATAACATCTTAAATCTCCCGTTTGAGGATGAAACTTTTGATGCTGTTGTCAGTGATCAGGTTTTAGAGCACGTTGAGGGGGCTCCCCAGGCCGCGATCGACGAGACACTCAGAGTGCTCAAGCATAGTGGGCTTTTAGTACATGCTACTTGTTTCATCAATCCAATACACGGTGCACCATCTGACTATTGGCGATTCACACCTGAGGGCTTATCACTTTTAGTAAATAAAAAAGCTGAAGTTATCGAATCCTCAGGTTGGGGCAATATTTTTATTTGGATATTTTTTGCGTTAGGTATTAGGTATAAAAAATCCCGAAAAATAGATATCACCCAATTAACTGGTTGGCGAGGTTTAACCAGAAACGGCTTCCGGTAACCACTTGGGTGGTTGCTGAAAAAATAAAAAAGAACGTTGAGTGAAGCTTGAGTATCAGTGAGCACTAAAAAGACTTCGCTAAACACTTTATTTGAAACTGAATTGTCTTTGCTTTTGAATCTGGCCTTTCATAACGCCTGCGTTGCGTTTTTTAAGGGTGAGAAGAAGGTAATCTGGAATCCTAGGAAGGGATGACGAATGGCGTTGCCGAAGCTTGAAGCAATACTGGAAGGCAGAAATCTTCCTGGGCTTGATGGCTTTCGAATGATTGCCGTCATATCTGTGGTTCTGGCGCATTCTGGCGTGAATTCGTTTTTTACGGCGCGCCATGGTGTTGCTGGCTTTTTCGTCCTTAGTGGTTTCCTGATTACTTGGTTACTACTCAAGGAGTATGAAAGTTCCGGCCGCATTTCGTTGCGCGATTTTTACATGCGCAGATCTCTCCGTATATTTCCCGCCTACTACGCTTTTATTCTGGTATCAATCGGCTGGGATTTATTTCGAGGGAATGACGATATTAATGAGGCGATTCTCCCCGGCCTGTTTTACCTAATGAATTATCATAATGCGCTGGAGGGGCATTCAACCTCTTCATTGGCTCATACGTGGTCTTTAGCGGTCGAGGAGCAGTTCTATCTGCTTTGGCCAATTATGTTCTTAGCGCTCATCAAAAAGGGTCGTGAGTATACTATCGGATTTCTGATTATTATAAGCCTCCTTGTAATGGCATGGCGAAGCTATAGCTTCACTATTTTGGATTTTGGCACCTCCTACGCTTATAACGCATTTGATACACGCTTTGACAATCTGGCTATCGGCTGTTTGATAGCTTTCCTCATAGAGAGAAAATCGTTTCTCAGGTTCGCAAACACGCTCAGTAGTAGTGCATGGATGCCTCTTTTAACAATCAGTTTGCTCTATGCCTCACGGCAGATTCCGTCCGAAAATTATGAGTATGGTCCTGCCTTTACGATTGATGCATTATTGCTAGGGGTATTACTTTTACAGTTTATACGCCTTAGCCATGGACATTTGTGGGGATGGCTCAACCATTCATGGGTTGTCTATATAGGAATTATTAGCTATCCAATTTATTTATGGCATGTGTGGGGCCTTCAGGCAGGTAACAAGCTCAATTTTTTACCAGAAATTCTTCAGACAACTGCGGGTATCCTGATTAGTGGTATGTTGGGGGCGCTTTCCTACCATCTCCTCGAAAAGCGTTTCCTTGCGCTCAAGAGGAAATATGAAAGACCGTCGAAGAGTGCTAACACCTGTAGACAGGTAATTCCTGCTGAGGTCTTCGAGAAGGGGGGGGGCAGTTGAAGATCTTACATCTGATTGACAGCGGCGGGCTTTACGGTGCGGAGAAAATGCTGCTGAGCCTCGTCCAGGAGCAAAAACACCGGGGACTTGAGCCGATGATTCTCAGTGCCGGTGAGCCAGGGATTAGCGAAAAACCTCTTGAGACAGAAGCGATAGCTAAAGGGTTACCGGTAACTCCATGGCGGATGAAACCAGGTTTTAACCTGCAAGAAGCCTGGAAAATCCTGAAGTGGGCTCAGGAAAATAAGTATCAACTCCTGCATTCTCATGGCTTCAAATTCAATGTCCTCCTGGGTATGTATCCTGAGTGGGTCAGGCGAATCCCGATGATCTCCACCATACATGGTTATGTTCATGCACCTCGGTTTTCGAAGCTTTGGGTTTACGAATGCCTTGATCGCCTTGCTATTCGGAAAATGCAAGGCGTGGTTCTGGTTGCCGATGCGATGAAAAAAGAGTTTCGGTGCAACTTTCCGTCTGAACGCCTCGAAATCATCCCAAATGGCCTGAATATTTCAGAACTCGAGAAAGCCGCTTCTGTTGCACTGGACGAGCCTTTCCGATCGTTTATCAATTCCCACAATCCAATCATGCTTGGTATCGGTAGGCTGTCGCGGGAGAAAGGATTCGATCGATTGATCAGAGCCTTTGCCGACCTTAAGCAGAGATATCCTGATGCGGGGTTAATCATTGTGGGAGAGGGAACGCTTCGTTCGGAATTTGAAGCTCTGATTGACCAGCTAAAGATTAGATCTGACGTTCTCATGCCAGGCTATTGCGACACAGTGCCTTCCTTATTAAATTGCTCAACACTGTTGGTGATGCCGTCTCTGACTGAAGGTTTGCCAATAACACTGCTGGAGGCGATGTCGCTTAAAACTCCCGTCGTAGCCTCTGCAGTTGGCGAAATCCCGAAAGTGCTGGGTAATGGCGACGGAGGGGTAGTTTTGAGCGACGTTGAGCCCCAAACGATTGCAGCGGCTATCGACCGCTGTATCACCCATACACATCAATCGAATGAAAAAGCAGAGTGGGCCTGTTCCAGGGTCAAGGGTAAACATTCCTCCGAGGCAATGTGCGTTCACTACCTGCAATTTTATAACAGGATACTCGAGGTATGATGATTGTTCGCTCAGCGAGATACCTGCTTACCCGGTTGGTTTTTATTTTGATGGGATTGCCGGTTCAGCGATACCGTAAAGAGGTTGAACGCCTTTGGAGCATGATCGAAGAAGACCGGTTGAGAGAATTGGACGGAATACTGTCACAGAACCGACCTCTAAACTCGAAAGGTGAGCAGGTAACGGGGCTGAATGATTTAGAAGCCGCACCATCGCTGTCCAAGAAGCAACTTCGATCTCAGACATTGCAGAGTAAGGACAAAAACGGAGCAGCAAGTTTCGGACGGCATACGGCGGGTACAACGGGTGAACCAACCCATGTGTTCCTCAACCGACAGGAGCTCGCCCGGATGTTGGGCGTTCGTGACTATTGTTTTAGGCACTATGGTTTGAAGCTTGGTCAGCGTGAAGCCAGGTTGTGGGGCAGGCCCGAGTCCGGTTTTAAATCTCGGGTTAAGAATTTTGTGGTGAACAGGCGCGTTTTTCATCCTGTCGGTTCCGACGCAGAACAGGAAATTGCAGTTCTGTTGAAATGGCGTCCAGATTATATCTACGGGTATGCGTCTCTTTTACTCGAGGCAGCTAAGGTTCTCGATCGAATGGACATCTCGTTCGAGCCGCCGAAGTGTGTGGTGTGTACTGCTGAGTCGATCCTCCCGGCTCAAAAGGAGTTTATATCGCGTGTCTTTAGGGCTCCTTTAGCGGAGGAATATGGCTCAACTGAGTTTGATGTGATTGCCTTCGAGTGTATTGATGGCCATCGTCATTTAGTGAACCCATGGCTCATTGTCGAAGAAGGTGAGGAAAATGGTCTTATTTCTGATGCTTCCCGCGCAACTCAAGATTTAATCCGGTATGAACTTGGAGACTCCTTCACGTTGCGCAATTCAGAGTGCTCCAGACTAGGAAGTGCCAGTTTTCTAGAGCAATTAGATGGAAGAACTATCGATTTGTTCTTTTACATCAACAAAGACCATAAGATTCATATTATAACAATCGCAAGATTACTCGATCGCTACTTTTCCGAGAATGATGATGTTTTATCATTTCAAATCGTTCAGAACGAATATTCTTCTCTCGAGGTTGTAATTAATTCTGTTCCAGCTAGAGGTATGCATCATTTTCAGTCATTTCTCGAAACTGAGGTTGGCAAGACAACTAACGCCGAAGTTGAAGTGATACTTTCCATCGATGGAAGCAGAACCACTAGAAAGAAACGAAATTATTTCATACAGAACATGAAGGTGCCGGAATGAATAAGTCAGATAAAGACAGGTTAACTATTTCGGCAGTCGGCGATATCTCTCTAGGCGATCATCCTGTGTGCGCTGGGTTTGGCATGCGTCGCGCTTTTGCTAAAAAGGCCGAGGGTGTACTTGGTGAGATATCTCATGTTTTCAAGGATTCTGATATCTGTATCGGTAATCTTGAGACTGTTACGTCAAATGCGGGTCTCAAACCTTTGTGGTTGCCGTCTTATGAGATGCGTGGCAACCCTTCGGCCCTGGCATTTGTTAAATCAGCGGGTATTGATACGCTCGGCGTGGCTAACAATCATGCGATGCAGCATGGTCGGAAAGCGTTTGCTGACATGACAAAGCAAATTGAAGGCGCCGGAATTTCCGTGATCGGGTTGGATGAAGGCGGCCGCACACGACTCAAAAAAATTGTGCATGAGAGCGGAAATGAAAGCATTGTCTATTCAATTTCGACCCGGCCGGAAGAATGGGACGATAGCCCTGAAGGCGTTCCCTATAGTCTCAGGGAAGCCAATGACAAACTGATCGAGGAAGCCAAACTCCTTCGGCAACAGTGCTCAGGCTTTTTGATATGCTCCATTCACTGGGGGTTGGAGTTTTTGGACTACCCTGGACCAGATCAGGTTGAACTAGGCCGTCAGCTTATCGACGCCGGTGTCGATGTGGTGCTTGGACACCATTCTCACGTGCTGCAGCCAGTCGAACGCTATAAAAAGGGCCTGATCTTTTATTCTTTGGGAAATTTCGTGTTTGACCTTTGGCCTCGGTCGACGAAATTGACAACCGTTGCCAAAGTCAGGCTGGAAGCAGGTCACGAACCGGAGTATGAGTGTGTACCTGTAGAAATAGCGGACGATCTTACACTGTCTGTTGCCTCACCATCGGCTGCGAAAGAAATTGCCAGTCTGTTGTCGTGGGACAGGTACGAGAGCTTGCTTGGCAAGCCAAGTGAGGAGGAATACACGCAGCTGTATTTTGACGAAACCAAGGAATTCCGCTACTCAAGTTATCGATATTTTGCTCGGAATCTTCATCGCTATCCCCCATGGTTTCTTGTGCAATCATTGGCTCGAACGGCGCTGAGGCGTCTGACAGGGAGTTAAGACGGTAGTCTCTGGTGTTGGTGCAGATTGCTAACGACTTCGATGAGTCGCTGTTTATCGGTTTCCCAATTATACTTTTCTTGTACTGCTTGGTAACCGCATTCTCCCAGCGCTTGGCGAACTGCTGGGTCTCGCAAATATTCGAGTCTTTCAGCAATATCAGCTGGATCAAGATCCCGACAGACTACGCCACAGCTTGTCTCGTTAATAATGCGCTGAATAGGCAACACCTCTGTCGCTAATACCGGAATTCCTGCCAGCATGTAGTCAAAAATTTTGTTAGGGATCGTGTGGTTCCAGTGACCACAAACACGGTAGGTGAGCGCCCCCACGTTTGCATTTCTCATCAACTCGTCCACTTCATCTTGGGAAAGCCAGCCGTGTACTCTGACTGATTCCTCTATGTCCAGCTTCTGGACCATGTCGATCAGTTTCTTTTTGCTTGCACCTTTGCCGACGATGTCGACCTGAATCGTATTTTTGGCATAACCTTTTTTTATGAAGTGGGCGGTTGCTTCAACCAGTAAGTCCAGGCCCCGCAACTCAGTCAGAAATCCAACGTAAACAATTCTTAAAATTTCACCGGTATGGTGATGCCGTTGACTGTTGTACTTATCGACCGGCGGCGTGTTGCTGACAATGGTTACTGCGTTGGCCGGAACGCCCATAGCCAGAAGCCGATCACGGGATTCTTCAATCATAGCGATTGTATGGTTTACCCTCGGCAGAACGGACTTCTCATAACGGGCTGCAACTGAGGGACTTTTGATGATCTTTTCGAACCAGGATTGGTTGGTATATTTCGCTGAAGACCCATACATTTCAGGATAAACCTCAGCCATATCGAATACCACTTTGGCTTTCCTGAATCGGGCAATTGTAGTGGCGGCCCGAACAAGAGGCAGATCGCGAACGATAATGACTGGGTCAGATGCTCCATTGATGCTTTTCAAGATGGTGTAAATCCAGACCGGATTGAACCAAAGCGGAAAATTAAAGAGTTTCTGGAATAATCGCGGGAGCGACTTGAAGCGCGGTAGCCGACGAATTTGAAATTCGCCGGACGATTCGTAGATAGGTTTCTGGTCAAGGTTTCTTGCAACGATGGTCACGCGATATTTGGCCTCTGTAAGGGCCTTTGCAAGTTTTTCGACTCGGACATCCCAAGGGTAATCTTCCTTATACACGATAAAAATGTCCAAGATGGCTTAACTCCATGTAGTTGCAGATCAGTTTTATATTCAGAAATTGTATCATGCGCAGCAATAGCCTCGAGAAGTAACAGTGAGATATCTGGTCACTCAGGCCAACGGATTTGAGCGGTCTAATTCCGGGTTTTGTGTAACTCCCTGCTCTGTTTTGTAACACTGATGCCGCCGTCACAAAGCACTCAGCCCTGAGTGGAGTATCTTGATGGCGTCGGAGATATCCAAACACATCACAAACTTTCACCTAGGAGGCTTGCAATGGAAAATGCTCTGAACAGACGGTTAAAAAAACTCCACTGCTCAAGCTTTGGAGTTGCTCTCATCTTATCTTCTGCCTGTGCAGGCGCTGCCCCCGCGATAACCAACCTGGAAAAAGGTCCTGCAGCGGCGGAACTGGAGGAAGGAGCTCGGATAGTTCTTAGTGGCCAGGGGTTCGGTGACAAATTGCAAGACCCGGCTGTATTGTACGACCATTCAGACTCCGCATGGGGAAAATGGTATTCTGAATAACTATCATGCTTCTTTCACCGACATGCAATTGATCCAAAGGATAGACGAGGATTCCAATACACTTTGGGCGAAGCCAAGTGTGCCGGATGACAATAATAGTGGGGTACTGATTGCGAAGTCGAGAGAGGCACGCGATGGTGAACCAGGCAGTCAATACTACGGTAAAGGGAATAATAATTTCCTGGGGTGGCCAACAGCCCACGGCGGAATTGATGTTGCGTCAGACTCTGATCATATGTATGCGTCCTTTTGGATGAAACTTCCCTATGACCTCGGCACTTACTATGCAATACCTGGAGATGCCGATTCCCGAAAGTTCATTGACGGCGGGGATGCAAATTACGGAGAAAGGATCTCAATAGAAGGGATTGATGGTTATGGCAGAGTAATAGCTTATGAGCCAAGTCTAGGTAGTGTGGAACACGGATGGTTATTTTTCGAACCTCCAGTGAGGTTGTCCTGGACTAGTCTGGTTGGTAAAAGAATCACCGGCGTTGATTCCGGCACTACCATTTTATTCCCAGAGGAATCCTCAAAAGGTAAGTTCGATCAGTATGGCTTTCTCGCTCCCAGGGGGAAATATGCCCGGTTCTGGTCCTCTGAGGGTGGCAATGGCTATCGTTTTTCAATGGGAAATGTTGGTGTTGCAGGAACCAGCACTGTGTTTTGGGCTCATAAATTTGAGATCCTCTCGCCCACTCCCGGGCAATGGAACTTTTTTGAGTTTGAGTTGGATGTGGGCGATATTGTGACTGGCGAAAAACCGTCTTTGACAGTGAGGCTGAACGGAGAAATATTTGTAGAAGGGAATAGTGTGTGGGCCGATCAATTTCTTGTTGAAACAGCCGAGCAAGGTCTTCAGCAGGAAGGGGGGTTAACACCTGCGCTCCTGGGTATAAACGATTTTATGTCAGTGCCATTCAGTTTTGATTTAGACGATATCTATTTTGACGACACGCTCCAGCGGGTTATGGTTTGCTCAAGGAGTACAATTGCTTCAGTACATTCGGGCGAGGGCAGTTGTGAGCTTCAGCACATTGCCAAGTGGGATACTGGTTCAATTGAGTTCGATACATACTTTGGCGCACTTGATACGTCCAAAAACGATCTGTTTGTCTATGTTTTTGACGAAAACGGTGTGCCCAATTCAATGGGGTTTCCACTGAATAATGTCTCCCTCGGTTCGCCAAATCCGCCTTCGGCTGTCGTAGTCGAGTAAAAAGGAATTTTTAGTGAATTTGTTATCTTCTTTGGTAAAGATCGGGGTCAAATACGGAGGGCTACGCCTCGCTGAGAAAATGGCTCGCAACTACCCCCGCATTCTTATGTATCATCGTTTCGATGAGCACGGAAAGGGAAAAGGGGTAAGTGCGGATCAGTTTGAGCACCAGATTTCAGAATTGAGCGCAAACTTTGAATGCATCACGATCTCCGAGATTGCGGCAAGAATCAAAAGCGGCCAACGGATAGCCCGTGGAAAACCTGTTGCCTGCGTGACTGTTGATGACGGTTACGCAGATTTTTATGAGATAGCCTTCCCGATTCTCAAACGTTATCAAGTCCCCGCCTCGTTTTACGTTACCACTGGTTTTGTGGACGGAGATTGCTGGTTTTGGTACGACCGCCTCGAATGGATTGTCAGCCACAGTGTAGACAATAAGGTGACGAGCGACGGCCGGATCTACTCTAGCGCAGAATGGAATGGAGATAAGGCAAAAGTTTGGGGCCTGTTGGTTAGCGACTACCTGAAAAAAGATGGCTCTGACATCGAGAATCTCTTGCAGGATCTGTCGTCCCAGGTGGGAGTGCAAGTGCCACAGACAGCGCCAGAACACTATAAAGCTGTGACCTGGGATCAGTTGAGAGAAATGCGGGAAGCGGGCATTGAGATTGGTGGGCACACGGTGAACCACTACAGCCTTGGGAGACTGGATGCCCAAGATGTGATGGACGAACTTAAAACCTGCCGAAATCGCCTGGCGGACGAGCTTGGTGAGGCGCCAAAAGCTTTCTGTTATCCCAACGGACAGCCTGCTGATATCCCGGCGGATTACGCCAAAGTTCTACGGGAGGCTGGCTTCGAGTCCAGCGTTGTCGCTTATTACGATAAGCAAGGCATGGCTGACCCCTACGCCCTGCGAAGGCATGGTATCGGGGAAAGCTGGTACGAATTCCAGAAAACGATCCGGGGAGTGGATCGTCTCGGCGCTGTGCTGTTAGGGCGTAACAATGTTTTCGATTGGGGAGAGACTTAATGCCAGACCCAAGGATGGTTGGAGTAATGCAGGGATATGCGTTTCAGCAGCGAAAGGGCTCAGCCTTTTATCATCTTTTTCGCGAGCTTGATGATGCTGGGGGGTTGGCAGGCGTAGCTGACCTTGATATCCCCCGTTGGCTCCGGATGGGGCTTCGTATTAAAAATGTGGCCGCTAGTCGTATCAAATGGAACGCCAGGGACCAGCTGGATTTAACCCGCTATCACCTGCTGAGCCACAAGGGAAAACGTGCGTTGAGGTCGTTTGACGGTGAATTCAATTCGGTGCTGCAGATCGGTTCGAATATGAACCTGAACGCTTACTGCAGTGAAAAGGACATTCCCGCGTTCTCCTTTCACGATAACAACGTGTTTGCCTACACCCGCTCTCTTCCTCCGGGTATTCTGCCAAAAAGCCGCATTCAGGCGGCGATCGGTTACGAGAAGCGTGTATACGAGGGCCTGTCTGGTGTATTTACGATGAGCAAAACGCTGGCGCGTTCTTTCGTGACTGATTTTGGTCTGCCGGAAGAGAAAGTCCACTATGCGGGGTTTGGCAGCCCATTTGTCGCCGAGTCCTTGGGTAGCAAAGAATACGGCCATCAACGCATCCTTTTTGTCGCATCTCACTCTTTCGAGAGAAAGGGGGGTGTTACTCTGCTTAATGCGTTCCGGAAGGTAAAGAAGTCCTTTCCGGAGGCCCAGTTGGTTCTTGTTGGCAGGGATTGGGACATTGATGAGCCAGGGGTGGAAATTCACGGGTTTCTGGATAAGCGGGATCCGGTTGATAACGCAAAATATCAGCAGCTGTTCCGGGGCGCATCCATGTTTGTAATGCCCTCGTTTAATGAAGCCTTTGGGGAGGTGTTTGTAGAGGCTATGTCTCACGGCCTGCCCTGCATTGGCACGAACACTGGTGTTATGCCGGAAATTATTTGTGGCAACGGCGCCGGGGAAGTAATTGAACCCGGGGACGTGGAGGCGCTGGCTGAAAACATTCTTGGTTTGTTGGGTGACCCTCGAGGGCTTCGTGAGAAGGGCGAAGCCGGGCATCTTGCTGTGCGAACAGAGTACAGTTGGGATAACGTGGTAGGGAGAGTGAACAAAGTGGTTAATAGTTTTTTGTGAGAGTAACCTTCCTCTCAAAGTCCAGGCGGAATCTGTATCCAGTTTCGAAGAGTTCAGATGTCACACTAAATCGAGTTGAAATTAAATGGAATTAACAGAGCACGCGGACGTTGAAAAGTCATTGGATGCTGGGGGCTTAGCTCCTATGGTTTCTGTCCTGATACCTGCTTTTAACCGTGCTGCATACATCAAAGAAACCGTTGAATCGGTCCTGTCTCAGAATTATGAGAGCATCGAGCTCATAGTCATTGATGATGGTTCAACGGATGGAACCCATGAAATCCTTACGCGTTATGCGGAGGATGGGAAGATCACCTTGCTGACGCATCCCGGTTGTGATAACCGGGGGCAGGCAGCATCACTTAATCTGGGTTTGCAGAGCGCCCACGGGGAGTACCTGGCTATTCTGGACAGTGATGATCTTTTTTTGCCTGGTAAAATTGAGGCGCAGGCAGATTACTTGAGCCAGCATCCGGACGTTGGACTCGTTTACGGCATGGGCGAGGGCGTCGATGGAGAAGGACATTGGCTTTACGATATTCACTCGCCGGATCATATTGAACCAAATGATCCGAATGCCGTCCTGCTGGACTGTTATTTCCTGCTTCCCCAGAATGCTCTTGTCCGCCGGTCCGTCTACGAACAGGTTGGTCTTTTTGAAGAGTGTTTTCGAGCTGCGCAGGATCACGACATGTTGATTCGCATCGCCGAGAAAACCCGTTTTGCTTTTATTCCAAAAAAACTTTTTCAGTATCGCCGTCACGGCGATTCCATCAGTAATAATGGGCAACGTCGACGTTGGACAAATGGTTTTGAAATCCTGGCTCGCGCAAAAGCAAGATATCCATATCGGAGCGCCACCATCCGAAAGCGGCGGGCTCTGCTCAACTATCGGATGTCCCAGGTTTGTTGGCAAGAGAATAAGCGTGTTGCTGCGATAGGCTACCTGTTAAAGTCCGGGCTTCTGGATCCCGCTCGTGGCTTGAATGTAGTGACCGGTCGGGAGAGGCCAGACTAACGAACGGCAAGTAGCACAGGCAGTAAAGGAAGGAACACATGCCAGCCAGGGAGCCAATACTTTTTATCAGCAACAAGCTGATTAATCCATATGCTGGCACTGAAAGTCAGTTATTGCAGTTGATTAAACACCTGCCACGAGATCAGTTTGAGCCCCGGTTGTTGGTATTGCAGCGTTCAGAGCTTTCCGATTCGGGTTCCATAGCATGTGAAGTGGATGTTCTGGGCCATTCCAGTCTTCTGGATCCCCGAACCTGGATTTCATTCTGGCGCTATGCCAGAAGGGCTGCGTCCAGTGGCTTCGGTATTGCTCACATCTATTTTCATGATGCATCTATTTTCGGTCCGCCGCTGCTAAGCGCAGTTGGAATTCGTTCCATCATTTCACGGCGAGACATGGGTTATTGGTATAATCCTACCTATCTGCGCGTCCTTCGAGTTACCGGAAAGTTTACGGACAGAGTGGTTGTAAACAGCCAGGCGGTTGGCGATGTGACTTGCAAAGAGGAGCGGATACTCGCTGGCAAAATCAAAGTGATTTATAACGGCTATGAAGATTCCGGTGATTCTAGCGGGGCAACTGCTGCAGATATTATAGATATAAAAGAAAATGGGCTTGGACCAATTGTGTTTCTGGTGGCCAATTATCGACCTCTCAAACGAATTGAAGACGCTATTTGGGCGATGAGCCTGGTTGTGGAGGCTGGTGGCAATGCCCAGCTGGTCATCATCGGAAGTGGCGCTTGGGATCCGTTAAAGCAACTGGCTGAAGATCTGGGCCTTGCTCAGCGAGTCCACTTCCTCGGTGGGCGTGATGACGTGAAAAAATGCCTCAATCAGGGCTACATTGGTGTACTGTGCTCCGAGTCCGAGGGTTATTCAAACTCGGTTGTTGAGTATATGCAGGCGTCGCTGCCCGCTGTGGTGTCAGACGTGGGCGGCAACAGGGAGGCGGTTTTGGAGGGTGAGACGGGCTACAGATACCCGGTGGGTGATGTCCGGCAGCTCGCGGACCACATTCTGATCTTGCTCAATGACCCTGACTTGGCACAGCAACTGGGTGAGGCTGGGAAGAGCTTTGCCAATGAACGGCATAATCTGCAGAACATGGTCAGCTCTCATGTGGAGCTATATCGGTCCCTTCTGAACAGGCCGATTCATTCTTCGGCCTCAAAGGGGCTTTAAGGGGATGTTGTGGTGAGAAATGCGCGGTCAGTGTTCAAGACAGCTGATGATTCGGCAACACAGGTAAATACATTAACCTTTATTCTGTACGCGTTTTTTCTGATTGGATTTTTTCTTCACCTATCCGCTCGGGTCCCTGCCTACGGCGCACTCCGTCCAACCCTGCTTCTGGTTTTGCTGATTACCATGATGCTTGTGCTCCAAAAGGAAAAGTTTAAGGACTGGACCAGAGAGCCGATCATGCGGGCCCTTTTGATATTTTTGGCATATCTTGTGTTTTCGCTGCCTTTTGTTGAGTGGCAGGGCAGTGTAATTCGCAACAATCTGTCGGATTTTGTCAGGTCCGTCGTTTTCTTGTTTTTCACGGTACTTATCGTAGATAGTGAAAAACGCCTGAAGATATTTTTAATGGTGTTTGTTGGCGCCCAATTGTTCAGGGTGTTTGAGCCTCTTTACCTGAATCTGACGACGGGTTACTGGGGAAGCAGTACTTACCTCGGTGATGGTGAATTTTCAGACCGATTGTCTGGCGGGCCTTCTGATGTCATCAATCCAAATGAACTTGGTTTCGTCATTGTTACAATAATCCCTTTCCTGCATTACTTGGTTTGGCCTGGGAAAATCTGGGCCAAATTGTTTTATCTTCTGGCCATTCCAGCGCTGCTTTATGCGTTGATTCTCACGCAATCGCGAGGGGCATTGCTTGCGCTTCTCGTCGTGGCCTGGATGATATTCAAAGCATCGAATCGCAAGGTGATGCTGATTGGCTTGGCTGTCGTTATCGCAGTAGCCGGCTGGAGTGTTATGAACACTCAGCAGAAGGATCGGTACCTCTCTCTTGTGGGCATGTCACAGCTGGGCGGGGGCAATGCAGATTCTGCCGAGGGACGGCTCGATGGAATGGTCAATGAATTGAAATTGGCCATAAATCGGCCCTTGGTTGGGCACGGATTGGGCACTACACCAGAAGTAAAAACACATATTCTGGGCAGCAGTCAGGCAGCTCACAATTTTTATGCGGAAATTCTGGTCGAAACCGGAATTCTGGGTTTTATTTTCTTCATGAGATTTATTTTTCAGGTTTACCGTAAACTCAGGGAAAATGGCGAGAACCTTCATAAATCGGCAAGCATTGATGCTTTCTCATTCTATCGTCGTCTCAACCAGACTCTGATTGCGGTGTTCTGGATGTACGTTGTTTACAGCACGAATTACTGGGGGTTGTCCCAGTATTACTGGTACCTGTTTGCAGGCCTATGCATCGTGTTTTCAAGGCGTTTGGCGGAATGCCTGGACGAGGCAGAGTCGGAAAAGTCCGTTTCCAGCGAAAAAAAGATGAGATTTGGACCTGACAGAGCGAAAACAGCAGAATTGACCAGCGGCGTGAGTCGTTTGTAACGGGAAAGGATTTTGTGCGAAATGAGAGTTTTGATGACAGCTCTTCAGCCCGGTGGTGGTATCCGTACTTTCTTCAGGTACGTGTACGGTAACGAAGCGTTCGATGGGTCGACTTTCTCCCTGGTGGCACCGGATCATGGCCTTGCTGCGTTTCTGAACTCAGTCCTCCCGCAGGGACGCGTTACTCTGGTACCGGCCGAGAATGATAGTATCGCTTTTATAAGGCAGATAAGAAGCTTGGTAAAAAGTGAGGGCTTTGACCTTGTTCATTCCCACGGTTTTTCCGCGGGCATCCTTACGCAGATAGCCTTGACGGGTAGTTCTACTCCTCACCTGATGACCGCCCACGACGTGTTCAATGCCGCGCAGTTTCGCGGGTTCAAAGGTAATTTAAAGCGCCGGGTAATGAGCTTTGTATTCAGTCGCATCAGCACTATCCACACGGTAACGCAAGATGCCCGGACGAATCTGATGCATTTTTTCCCTGCCATCAACGCAGGCCGTGTAAACGGAATTTTGCACGGGGTGGATACGGTCTTTTTTCGGGACGGTGAACCAGAGCAACTCAAACAGCAGCTGAATCTTGAGCCTGGCGTGCCGCTGATTGGTTTCTTCGGAAGGTTTATGGGGCAGAAAGGATTCCGGTTGATCGTGGATGCTGTAAAACGCATTCGTGATGACGGTCTTTTACCCGTTGTTCCCCACGTAGCAACCTTTGGCTGGGGTGGCTTTATCAGGGAAGACTATGCCTATGTCGAGAAACTGGGATTGAAGGATCATTTTCACCAGATGCCTCAGACAGACAATATGGCGGGATCGCTCAAAGGTGTAGACATTGTAGCGATGCCCTCACGATGGGAGGCCTGTGGCCTTCTGGCTATGGAGGCATTGGCGGCGGCGGTGCCTATTGTTGGAAGTGATTGTATTGGCTTGCGCGAAGTGCTGGAGGGCTCGCCAGCGCAGCAGATTCCAGTCGGCGACTCGGTTGCTCTTGCCAATGCTTTTGTCGATGAAATACAGAACATGGACCAGCGGCGAGAGGAATTCCAGCATTACCAGTCGGAGGCTGTCGAGCGCTTCGGTATTGACCGCCCCGCCCGGGCACTTGCCAATCTTTATACGCAATTAAAAGAGCAGGCAAACTGACGTGTTCAGAACATTAATGGTTAACACTGGCTCCAACGTCCTTGTGATGCTTGTTAAGCTTACGCTGACCCTCATCATGACGCCCATTTATATTGGTTTCCTTGGCAATTACGACTATGGCCTGTGGGAGATGGTCGCCTCTGTTCTGGGCTACATGGGTATGTTGAACCTCGGTATTAACCCTGCCATCAGTCGTTTTGCCGCCAAACATAAAGCTGAAACCGACGCTGAAAGCCTGCGGCGGGTTTTTTCATCGGCTTTTGTGTTTCTGTTTTTTGGCGGCATTATTGTGGCGTTTTTGTTAGGCGGGTTTGGCTTGTTGTTCGCCGACACCATGGCACCAGAAGGTGAGAAGGCCGTCGTTTATACGCTGTTCATGCTCATTCTGGCCGGGCAAATGCTGATTGTCTTCCCGGGGCATGTCGCAGAAAGTTTTTTGGAAGGGTTCCAGAAATACCACATCAAAAACAATATTATCATTGTGAACAGTATTGTCGGCTCGATAGTTTTCTATATTTACGCAACGCCAGAGAACGCTCTGCTCCTATTGGCTGGTGTAAATGCTGGGGGCGTGATCATAAAGTACCTGCTATTTTTTATGATGGTCGCCCGGCCTGCTTTTGGTGCACTGGTTTTTCACCTCAGAGACTTCAGTGGGGCCAAACTAAAAGAGCTACTTCAATTCAGTCTTAAATCTTTCGTTCAGGGGATCGCAACCAATGTCGAAAATGCCACTGACAATATCGTGATCGGCTCATTTTTAGGCCCCGCCGCTGTTCCTTTTTACAGTATTCCCCTGAGCCTCACTCGTTATATCCGAGCGTTGGGGTGGACGCTGTCTCACGCCTTCATGCCGTTTTTCAGTGATCTTTCCGCCCGGGATAAAAAGCAGGAGTCACAGCAGGTTTATCTGGTAGCTAGTAAGGTGGTTGCCGGCTTGGTGGCAGCCATGGGCATCGGTATTCTTGGCATTGGCACACCGTTTCTTGCCATGTGGATAGGGCCGGAATATACCGAACAGTCCGACGAGATCATTCTGCTACTGGTGTCTTTTACGGTGTTACCGTTACTTAACCCGTTCAGTAGTCGATACCTTACGGCGGTCAACAGGCATGGCATATTGGCGAAATTGATGCCGATTTCAGCTGGGGCCAATCTGGTACTCAGTATTATCCTTGTGCAGTACTGGGGAATCATCGGGGTTGCTGTCGGGTCGCTGATACCAACGCTTGTTCTGGTGCCGGTTGTATTGCGAGCAAGTTGTCGTGAGCTGGGTCTACCGGTGCGGCAGTATCTTTCTCAAAGTCTTGCGCCATTGATTTTTCCTTTGGTTGGGCTGGGGGCTGCACTGGCGGGTATTCGCTGGTACTCGGGCATTGAAGGTTACGGCGTTCTGATACTCACGGTAATAACAGGGGCTGTGGTTTATCTTTTCGGTTTCTGGTTTCTATCCCTGACGGGCAGTGAGCGGGAATTTCTGGGAAGCCGGGTAAGGCGAAAGTTAAGTCGTAATTGAACAGAACCTCATCAATTCTCTGGAAATGGAACTCGGGAGTAAGCATCAGTGTGTGGATTTGCCGGCATTCTCGCCATAGGCGATGTAGCAAGCAGGCCCAGTGAGGCTCAGCTTCGCGCAATGGGAGACGCCTTGACGCACCGCGGGCCGGATGCGGCTGGGGTCTGGCAGGATTCATCCCTGGGCCTGGTTCACCGCCGCCTCGCAATACAGGATCTTTCCTCCGCCGGTGCCCAGCCCATGACGTCCGCCAGTGGCCGGTTCGTGATCGCTTTTAATGGCGAAATATACAACTTTCGCGCCCTTCGCAGTGAGTTAGAAGGTGCCGGAGCGACCTTTACCGGACATTCAGATACGGAGGTGATGCTCGCCGCCTTTGAAACCTGGGGCATCGAGAAGTCACTGGACCGCTTTAACGGCATGTTTGCTTTTGCCCTGGTTGATCAGGCCGACAGGAAGTTGATTCTGGCCCGGGACCGTATGGGGGAGAAACCCCTGTACTACGGCTGGCAGAAGGGCGTTCTGCTGTTCGGGTCTGAGTTGAAGGCGTTGCGGGCTCATCCCGCTTGGGAAGGGGCGATTGACCGCAATGCGTTGACGCTGTTGCTGCGCCATAATCTGATTCCGGCACCTCACACCATTTATAGCAATGTCGCCAAACTTCCTCCTTCCTCCTGGGTGGCCTTTCCCCTGGACGGGCAGGGGGATCCCTGGCCAGAGCCAGGGCGGTACTGGTCACTTGAAGATGCGTTTGAGCTCACTTCTGGGTTTACGGTTGCATCGGCCTCTGATGAGCTTGAGCGTCGCCTTTCTGCGGTTATAGATGAACAAATGGTGGCAGACGTGCCCCTGGGTGCATTTCTGTCCGGCGGTATCGATTCGTCGGCGGTGGTGGCGCTGATGCAGCAACAGGCCAGCCAGGCGGTTCGTACGTTCACGATCGGCTTCCGCGAGGCCGGTTTTAACGAGGCAGAGCATGCGCGTGCAGTGGCTGAACATCTGGGCACAAAGCACACGGAGCTCTATGTGTCACCGGAAGATGGGTTGAAAGTGATTCCGGAGCTACCCCGGATGTACGATGAGCCCTTTGCGGATTCATCCCAGATTCCTACGTGGCTTGTCAGCCGTATGACGCGCGAACACGTCACCGTAGCTCTGTCTGGAGATGGTGGTGACGAATTGTTCTGCGGGTATTCCCGTTATCCCTATGTGGCAAATGCCTGGGCCAGCCGCGATTCGCTGAAATCCCGCTTGCGCCAGTTAGCTGCAAAACTTCCGCCAGATTCTATGGCACGGCTGATTCGCAGGCTGGTTCCCGGGCAGAGTCAGAGAGCGGTAATAACGCTGGCTGAGCGTTTACGGCAGGAAGCGCATCTGGGCAAGGCTGAAAGCTTGCAGGATTATTACCGGTGCACGTTGGGTTATTGGTCGGAGCCCGAGGCTCTGGTGAAGGGTGGCAAGGTTCCTGATTATGCCCTGAATGGCAAGGTGCCAGAGGTAGTAAAAAAAGACCCTCTTAAAACGCTCATGTGGTTGGACCTGAACTGGTATTTGCCTGACGACATACTGGTTAAGGTCGACAGGGCCGCGATGGCGTGTAGTCTCGAAACCCGGGTGCCTATGTTGGACCGCCGTATCGTAGAGTTCGCTCTTGGCCTTCCTAGTGATCTGAATATGCAAAACGGTGTTGGCAAGCAGGTTTTGCGCGACCTGCTGTACCGCCATGTACCAAGGCAACTTATCGATCGGCCAAAGCAGGGGTTTGC
>Ga0136590_1000446_pt1 | contig 19280 bp, 21 predicted proteins | sample AntRauMFilla3765_FD_104934 | JGI IMG/M metagenome (GOLD analysis project Ga0136590, IMG submission 104934) | Saline lake microbial communities from Rauer Islands, Antarctica - Metagenome Filla 3 #765 | ecosystem: Environmental > Aquatic > Non-marine Saline and Alkaline > Saline | place... | reverse complement strand
CCATTTCTGTCAGACACAAATGAGCAGACCAACATAAATCCCGTGGTTATGATACTCAGCCAAACTTTCTCAGCGCTCATACAGTAATCAGATAGAACACGTCTACCCGGCGTATTATGGGCTGAAAGTTCACAAAAACGGAATTCTGTGGATCGGATTCGTGAATTTCTCGTTCGCCATTTGGCAGGATATTTCAGATAACATAGCATTTCAGCAGCAACGATTTCCGGATTAGGATCCGCCTGAACGAGTCGCGACAGGATCGCAGGCCGGGCCTGAAGCGATCGGACTGAGGTTCTGGTGCGGGCAGAACTGACGGCCGAGGGTTCTCTCTCGTCCAGAAGTATTTCTGGAAATCCATAACGATATGGGATAGGGCCCATGGGTGAAGTAGAGCGACCCCGGATGACGCGGGATGTCCCACGTCGGCGGTCCGCGGGTCGTGTGCGGTCAACACGAGGTCAACAACAATGACAAACCGACGCAAGTTCATCGCCGGTCTGGGCGCATTGGCTACGGGTAGTGCAGCTGCAATGGGTACGGGAGCGTTCTCCAGTGTGGAGGCGAATCGCCAGGTGTCTGTCAACACCGCAGGCGACGCAAACGCGTACCTCGGGCTCTCTGGAGACGACGAATACGTTAGCGACGATACTGACGAGGGTGAGCTAACGATCGATCTCGGTTCTCCCGACGAGCTCATGGGAGACGGCTTCAACGAGTCTGCAGTTACGACTGTTGAGGAGATTATCACTGTGACCAATCAGGGAGAAGACGGTGTTCGGGTCGATTTCAACCCCGACGACGAACCCTACGGACAAGAAGCAACTGTTGTTCTTGAAGACGCCACGGTGACGTTCATGCTTCCGTCCGTTATGGATACGTCATACCTGTACTCCGGAAACAGCATGACGATCGACGCCGAGATCGACACTACCGATGGCGCGGGAGGGGGTAGTGAGTCGAACAAGGACCTGACTATCTACGCGCACGACCACCCTCAGTAGTCGTCCGACTATCTACGCGCACTCTCTCCGGACAATTCGTACTCTGCTCAGCGACAGACGCCCAGTGTTGACTTAAAAGACCATTTTTATCTGACAGATGGGGCGCGAGAGGGCGGATCGCCATCTGATCGCTTTGAGCAACTAGTCTGACTTCTGATCGCTGCACTCTGTCCCCCTCACTTCTCGTTGTCGCCGGTTCTGCTCGCGTGCGCCACGGGCGCGGCGGCGGGCGACGGCCCGGCAGACACCTTCGCGAATGACTACCTCGTGCTCCAGCCGGTTGACGGCCCGAACGGGCGATGCGGCTACCTGGACGACGAGTTCGATCGAATCGCCGTCCGACACGCTGATCCCGTCCGTCCGTTGCTCGGGCCATCGCATCTGACGAATGCCTAGTCGTCAGCATCGACCGTCACCGTCACGCCCCGTTTCGCTCTCCTACGCGCTATGTCGGCTAGGCCTACCGATTTTGGGCTAGCTCGAACCGATCAAGGTGGTCTCAGGCTTGGCTTGAAGTGACCAGAGCCGGACTCTGGATCGGGCGGAACACGCTGGCTTACTGTTCAGACTCGCCCTGAGATGTTTCTGCACGTTCATTACGATATGGTGTAGGGCCCATACGGAAGACGAAGCGATCTCGCATCGTCATCTCGATGACGGGCGCGGGTCGCGTGCATTCAGAACTATGGACCGACGCAACCTACTGAAGACGGTGGGAGGTATTGGAGTAACAGCAAGTGCAGCCGGTGCGGGTGTTCTCGCTACGTCTGGTAGCGCAGCAGCAGCCGAAATCGGAACTATCGACATCTCCGATTCGGAAATCACGACTGATGGCGGTACCATCACTGGCTTCACCGTCAGTCCCGACGTGTCGTTTGAGTACGACGGTCTGGACGAGAACGCGGAGTGGGCGATTCTCAACTTCGGTGTTGTCGGCCCGGACCACACGGAAGACGACCCGCAGGCGACGAAACTCAGTGGTTCGGAGCAGTACCCGAACACCCGAGTCTACGTGGACGACAACGACTCGATGGGCACTCGCGCTGGCGAGGCCACCTACGACTTCGGCACGTTCGACGTGCTGGCGGAGTCCAACTGGAGTGCTGAGGACTTCGAGGAGACCGAAGAAGGCCAGACGAAGGAGACCGAGGTCACTTTCTACGTCCTGTTCGCGCTTCGTAAGGAGGGTGGCGGACGCATCGAGGACGCGCCTTCGGCGTCTGAGACCGGCACGGTCACTGTCTCGGTCACCAACGAGCAGGCAACTGGCGGGGTTGGTGCCGACGGCGATACCAGCGTCACTGGCGACGACCAAGACCCCGGCGACGACGCTGGGAACTGAGAGAGTGACGATCCCCCGTGGACCGCCGTAGAACGGCACTCATCGTCCTGCTCCTGCTGCCGTTGGTAGCAGGTGCGTTCTTCCACACGGGGAGTTCTCCGGAGGACGATGACCCTCCGCCGACAATGTCGGGAGCCCTCTCTTTTCAGGACCTCCCAGAAGCGCTTCTGGTGTGTCAATACGATATGCTGGTGCACTCATCAACCCAACAACACGCCGGAGTGTAAGCAAACTCCAGAGATCACTATGATAAACGCTCATCGAACTCTGGTATATGTTCTCCTCCTCGTAGCCGCCGGTTCGCTCGCGTTCGCCACGGGCGCGGCGGTAGTCGACGGCCCGGCAGACACTGTCGCCGACGGAGACCTCCAGATACAGCCGGCCGACGGGCCGAACGGGCGGTACGCCTACTTAAATGACGACGAGGAGATCGAGATCGACGTCTCGGCGTCGAACCCGAACATCCGGGATCCCTCCTTCGAGGGCGTGAACGTCGGATCGACCGGGCGGATCGACGGGGTCTTCGAGATCACGTACACGGGCGACGAGTACGCGCACGTCTGGATCGGCGACGAGGGGGAGAAGGTCACCTTCGTCGCCGACGGCGACTCGATCGAGGGCGAGCCGAACAACGTCACGCTCGCGCCCAACGAGTCGGTCACGGTCGGCCTCGCGCTCGACGCGAGCGACGCGGCCGCCGGAACGCAGCTGGGCGCCGACGAGTTCTCGATCGAGGCGAAGCTCGCGGAGCCGGACGAGGCGGCGAGCGCGGCGCCCGCGACCGGCGGGTCGGCTCGACAGACGGGCGGCGGCCCGACCACGACGGTCAGGGCGCCGACCGACGACCGCCGCGAGTTCGTCGGGAGCGGTATCGGCCGCGGGGGATCGGTCCGGTTCCTCGCTGAAGGAATGCACCTCGACGGCGACGACGTGACGCTGGAGGGGATCGACCTGGCGGGCGTCGACGACGAGCGCGTCGAACTGGACGCGACGGGAAGCCCGACGCCGTTCGCGAACGGGAGCGCGCTGACGGCGCCGACGACGCCGCGATCGATGGCACATCTCTCGCTGGACCACGACTTCGCCCCCGACGAGGTCGACGAGATGACGGTCCGGTTCAGCGCGGACCGCGACCACCTCAACGCGACCGATACCGACCCCGAGGACGTGACGCTCTACCGGCAAACGGACGCGGGCGAGTGGGAGGAGAAGCCCGTCGAGGTCGTCGACGACGAGGTCGTCGAGATACTGGGGCTGCCCGAGGACCGCGTCCACTTCCGCGCGACGACAACGGAGTTCTCCACGTTCGCGGTCGCGGCGCGGGAGCCTCGGTTCGACGTGACAGAGGCGACGGTCGCGCCCGAGGCGATCGATCCGGGCGACGAGGCGACCGTCCGGGCGACCCTGCGGAACGGCGGCGGTGCGGCGGACGAGCGCGCGGTGACGCTGATCGCCGACGGCGATCCGATCGCGAACGAGACGGTCGCGCTCGAACCGAACGAGACGGCGACGGTCGCGTTCGACGGCGCCTTCGAGACCGCCGGCGCCTCCGAGCTCGCGGTCGACGGGACGCCGGTCGGCACCCTGATCGTCGGGGATCCGGCGGGCGACGGCGAGAGTGGCTCCGCGGAGGCGAGCGGCTCAGACGGTGCTGACGAGGCGGGCGCCGGTCCCGCCGAGGAGCCGAGCGGGGTCGACCTCGCGGCGCTCGCCGGACTCCTCGCCGCCCTGGTCATCGCCGTGGCCGGGCTCGTCCTGTTCCGCCGGATGCCGCGCGTGTGAGGCGCGCCAGTCGCTCGGATCGATCGAGTCGATCCGCCGTTCCGGACGCGCGACCGACGACTGCCAGTTATCGTCGCTGAGACGTGCGTCGACAGGTATTACCCGTCGGTCGCCGAGTTCCGGTCCGTGACCACGTCGGCGACGGACGGACGCAACCGGGTCGGGGGCGACGACCGCGCTGACACGACCGACGGGGACGCGAACGCGCCCCTCCGACGAGAGCTGCTCGGGAGCGTCCGGTCGCTCGACCTGCTCGTCCTGCTCGCGGTGCCGACGGTCCTGATCGCGGTCTTTTCGCTCCCCGAATCGACACGCTGGTCGCTCGCGTTCGCGTACGCGGACCCGACGCTGCGGAGCGCGTTCACCGCGCACTACGTCCACCTCGACCTCGGTCATCTCGCCGGCAACGTGGCGGGTTACTGTCTCCTCGCCGGCGTCGGCTACGCGCTCGCGGCGCTCGGGGACGCCCGCCGCTTCTTTCTGACCGCGCTGGCGACGTTCCTGCTGGCGTTCCCGTTCGCCCTTTCGGCGCTGAACCTCGCGGTCCCGCGGGACGCGGTCGGGTTCGGCTTCTCGGGGATCAACATGGCGCTCGCGGGGCTGCTCCCGCTGCTGCTCTGGACCTACGGGAGAGAGCGGTTCGTCCCGGGGGCGTCGCCCCGCGCGCTGCCGGCGGCGTTCTTCGCGCTCGTCGGCTGGATCGCGCTGCTCGCGCTCCCGCTCTCGACGACCGGCGTCGGGCTCGCCGGCCTCGCGACGGGGGTCGGCGGCGCGCTCCTCGCGGTTCTCTACGCGTCGAGCGCCGGCGTCCCGATTCGCGCGACCGCGCGGGAGGACGTCGTAACGATCGCGTCGCGACCGGGAGAAGGCGACCTGTTCGTCGCCGGTGCGGTCCTCATCGTCGGCTACCCCGTCGCCGGGTTTCCGGCGGATCCGACCGGCGCGGGCAGCGTCGTGAACCTCTACGTCCACCTGCTCGGGTTCTGTCTCGGCTTCATCGGCCCGTTCTCCCTGCTCGCGGTCGGGGTGTTCGACGCGTGAGCGCCGAGCGCGCGCCGCGGGTCGTCGACCTCCCGCCACGTCCTGCGTCGAACCACGAACTTATAACGTGTCGATTACATTCCATGATCAGCGTCCGGCGCCGAACCGCGGCGAGACCGACGCACGAGACGCGAGACTCGCCGACACATGTCACCGAAACGCATACTCTCGATCACGCTGCAGGTCGCGGTCGTCGTGGTGGTCCTCTCGCTGATCGTCGGCCAGCTGCTCGGACAGCCATTGCTGCTCAGCTTCGTCGAGACCGGCAGCATGCAGCCCACCCTCGATCCCGGCGACGGATTCGTCGCGATCCCCCCGCCGCTCGCCGGCGACGTGGGGGTCGGCGACGTGGTGACCTTCGACGCGCAGGAGATCGAGGGCGGCGGGCTGACCACCCACCGCGTCGTCGAGGAGACGGAGCGCGGGTACGTCACCCAGGGCGACAACAACCCGTTCACCGATCAGGACGGGGGCGAGCCCGTGGTACAGGACGCCGACGTCGTCGCGGTGGCGCTCTCCGTCGGCGGGAACGTGGTCGTCATCCCGCATCTGGGCACCGTCGCGATGGCGATCCAGTCGGGGCTCGCCTCGGTCCAGACGTGGCTCGCGGTCACGTTCGGCGTCCGGTCGTTCCAGGGGACGCAGGGGCTGGCGTACATCCTCTTCGGGCTCTCGACGGTCGCCTACGCGGCCGACTGGTACGTAAACCGACACTCGCGCGAGAGGCGCGAACGCGACCGGTCCCGCGACGACGGCACCTCCGTGGTCGCGATCGTCGCCGTGCTCGCCCTCGTACTGATGGCGACCGCGACCGCGGCGATGGTCGTCCCGGCCGGCACGCAGGAGTACGGCGTCGTGAGCGCCGAGTTCGAGTCGGAGAACCCCACCGTCATCGAGCGCGGCACGAGCCAGGAGCTGGAGTACGTCGTCCCCAACGCCGGACTGATCCCGGTGTACGCGTACGTCACCCCGGCGAGCCCCGGCGTCGAGGTCGAGCCGCAGCGGCTCAGGGTCGGGAGCCGCGGCGAGGCGTCGACGACGGTGACGCTCACGGCCCCGCCCGAGACCGGCTACTATCGGCTGTTCGTGGCCGATCACCGGTACCTCGCGGTGCTCCCGCCCGGCGTGATCGACGGGCTGTACGGCGTCCACCCGTGGGCGCCGCTCGTCGCGATCAACGGGCTGCTCGGCGGCGGCATCGTCGCCCTCGGGCTCGTCCTCCTGCGCGGCGAGCCCGCGCGGATACGCTCCCGCGAATCGCGCGAGAAACCCCCGCTGTATCGCCGCCTCCTCCGCCAGCTATACAGGTGACCGAATGAGCTCATCCCCAGACGAAACCCGACTCCGCCTCCGCGCGATACTGGACGCACAGTTCGCCGTGATCCTCGCCGTCTGTCTGATCGCGGCCGCCGTCGGCGGCGGGCTCGTCTACACGACCCACGTCGACCCCGGCACCGAGACCCGCCAGCAGACCGTCTCCTCGTTCACGGTCGAGACGGCGTACAACCACTCCGCCGAGGTGACCGAGCCGAACTCGGTGTTCGGGGTCGGAACCGTCCTCGAAGAGCGGAACACGTACTTCACGCGGATCGCCCCCGAGCTGGACGTCGACGTCGAGACGACGAACGCGGCCGCGTCCGCGTCGGACGTCGACGTCCAGCTCGACTCCGTGCTCGTCCTCCGCAACGTCGGCGAGGAGGAGGGCACCGTCTACTGGAGCGAGCGGGAGACGCTGGCGACCGAGACGGTCTCGGACGTCGAGCCCGGCGAGACGGCGTCGGCGTCGTTCGCGCTCAACAGCTCGGCGGTGGACGAGACCGCGACCGAGATCGAAGAGGAGCTCGGCGCGTCGCCGGGCGAGACGGAGCTGTTCGTCGTCACCGACGTGACGCTGGATGGGACCATCAACGGCGAGTCGACCTCGTACGCCCGCACGGTCGAGCTGGGTCTCGACCACGGCGGCGACGTCTACACGGTCTCGGACCCCGGCGTCCAGTCGGACACCTCCGAGCGCACGGAGCAGGTGACCGTCGAGCAGCGCTACGGGCCGCTCCGGTCGATCGGCGGTCCGATCCTGTTCGTGCTCGGACTCCTCGGCGCCGGCGCCCTGGCGTACGGCCGCCGGGAGCGCGACCTCGCGCTGACGCCCGCCGAACGCGACTACCTCTCGTACCGTGACGACCGGTCCGAGTTCGCGGAGTGGATCACGACGTTCCGGCTCCCGACATCCGTCCACGAGCGTCCCGAGGCGGAGGCGGAGAGCCTCCGCGACCTCGTCGACTTCGCCATCGACAACGACACGGGCGTCATCGAGGACCCCGAGACGGGGGCGTACCACGCCGTGACCGGCGAGTTCGTCTACACCTACCGGCCGCCGTCTCCCCCCGCTGTCGCTCCGGAGGGCGGCGCGGCCGGCGCCGATCCGGACTCGGGGGACGACGACGCGCACTCGGCGGGAGACGCCTCGACCGCGACGGACGACGGCTCGGACACCGACGACGCCTCGACCTAGGGGTCTCCGTTCGGGCGCCTCCCGAGATCGAGTCCCTGCGGATGCCCGACGAGAATCGGGGGTCGACGTCGACGGCCCCGCGGTCGGTCTCGGCACCGCGGTCGACCGGTCAGGGAAAGTAACCTACTTGAGTGCGCACGGGCAACCAACGATCGCAGTCCCGTGGTGTAGTGGCCAATCATAATGGCCTTTGGAGCCATTGACGGCGGTTCGAATCCGCCCGGGACTATTCTCCGAACGAAGTGAGGACGAATAGTCGCAATGCGGATTCGAATCGGGAAACGGAGCGAAGCGGAGTGACCGTGGTTCGATATCCGCCCGGGACTACTTTGGCGCGGGTAACGGGGCGGGGGATACCGAGAACTCGGTCGCGCTCCCTCACACGAGCACCCCTGCAGCGATCACGGAGCCGGTAATGACGGCGCCGACGAACTGTGTTCTGGTAGCGTAGATGCGAAACGGAGCGATCATCAGCGGTGTGATGACGACGATCGAAGCCGCTCCGATCCGCGACGGGAGGGCGGTCGATACGGCGGCTAATCGAACGACGAGCGCCCAGGCGGCAACGTGAAAAGCAGTAAGTCCCCGGTAGTACGGCGTCTCGTCGCCGGCGACCGTGTCGTCGTCGGAGTAGCGGGCCAATCGCAAGACGCCGAATCCGAGGATGACCGCCCCGGCGAGATCTCGAACACGGCCGACCCGGTAAGGAGGTCGGACACGACGACCGCGGCCGGGACGAGGTAGATCACCACGTCCGCCAGCGCGTCGAGGTGGGCTCCGAGCGGCGAACCGTAGCCGCGTCGCGCCAGACAACCATCGGCCTTGTCACACAGGAACGCGAGAAGCAGCGTCAGCGTTGCCGCGCCGGGATCGCCCCGCAGGAACAGGCTGACAGCCGTCCATCCCAGCCCCAACCCGACGAGCGTGGCGTAGTCCGCGAGAGCGAGTCGGCGGAACACCCTACGACTGCCCTCTGTGTTGAAATCCGAACACCTGATAGTACGATCGAGTGCGCTTCCGTTCGAAGCCCACGCCCGTCAGAACGCGCTTCGATGGGGCGTTATCGATTCCGACCAGCGTCTGGACGCGCGTTTGCGACGTCTCGTTCGCGACGAACGAGAGTGCTCGGGCGACGAGCGCCGTCGCGACGCCCCGACGACGCCACTCGGGAGTGACGTACAGTCCCCAGAAGTAGGCACCGTCGAAGTCGATCGCTCGCTCGAGCGGCTCGACGTAGAAGGGGCGATCGACCGTCACGGGCTGGACGCCGACGACGCACCCGTCTGCGACTGCGACGACGATTCGGTCCCGATCAGACAGTTCCGATCGGTCCATTCGGCCTGTGAGAGTGACCGTTTCTGGAGCAGCAACGCGAAGTGAGATTTCGTCGGGAACGGATGGGTCTGGGAGCGGGCCGCCGAGCGTGTGTTCGAACTGCTCAAGTCGTGAGAACATCATCCCAGCACTCGCGAGCGTGTCAAACACCCGGTGGCCGACTGCCGTCCGAGTGAGCCTCCATATCGGGAATGTCACCGAAAACAGTAATTACATACACATAATATGTTTTCTGATTCGGCCAGTCTCAGACACGTGTCGGGTGACTACGGACAGCCGGCGCATCACGCGGCATGAGACGTGGTGATCGCTGCGAGCCACGAGCGTGTCGGGTATGAAAGAGACAGACGAGCTTCTGGACACGGGCGTGGACGACCTGAATTCCCCCCCCCTGGTGACTCAGTCTCTCCCGCGTTATTCGGCTTCTTCGGCGATCCGGGTGTCCCCGTCACCACGATGCGTATCCGAACACCGCCACCGTATTAGGGCATAGATGTTTTGCGGTAGGCACCGAATGGTCGAGCAGCGGCCGATCACGACGGACGCCGGCGGCGGTGTCTCGGCCGAAAGAGACGAACACTGATGGCCCCAGACCTCACACTCGTTACGACCGCCGTCGCGCTCCCCTTCGTTGCCGCAGCCCTCACGCCGCTTCTGTATCGCATCCTCGGCGAACGAACCGGGTACGCGGGGGCCGCCGTCGCGGCGGCCAGTTTCGGACTGCTGGCGACGGGGATCAACAGTTACGGCACCGTCGGGGTGCCGTGGGTCCCCGCCCTCGACGTGGGAGTCCAGTTCACCGTCGACGGGTGGGGACTCCTCTTCGCGCTCCTCGCCAGCGGTATCGGCGTCCTCGTGTTCGTGTACTCGGCGGAGTACATGCACGGCGAGGAGGGGCTCGCTCGCTACTACGCGGCACTGCTGGCGTTCATGGGATCGATACTCGGCGTCGCGCTCGCCTCCGACCTCGTGCTCGTCTTCCTGTTCTGGGAGCTGACGAGCCTCTGTTCGTTCGTGCTCATCGGCCACCACACCGAGGACGGCGAGTCCCGCCGCTCGGCGCGGATGGCCATGGTCGTCACCGTGGGCGGCGGCCTGTGCCTGCTCGGGGGACTGCTCATGCTCGCGGTGGCGGCGCGGGGTCCCCTCGGCGGCGTGACCTTCGATCTGACGGCGATGATCGCGAACGACGAGGCGATGCGCGCCGCGCTCCGCGAGTCGGGGCTGTTCGTCCCGGCACTGGGCCTGATCGTCGCCGCCGCGGCCGCCAAGTCCGCACAGGTGCCGCTCCACTTCTGGCTGCCGAACGCCATGGTCGCTCCGACGCCCGTCTCCGCGTTCCTCCACTCCGCGACGATGGTCAAGGTGGGCGTCTACTTCCTCGGCCGCGTGCGTCCCCTCCTGATGAGTCCCGAGTGGGTGTCGCTCGTCGCGACCCTGGGCCTCCTGACGATGGCTGTCGGGGCGCTGCTGGCGGTGGCCGCGACCGACACCAAGGAGCTGCTCGCGTACTCGACGGCGAGCCACCTCGGACTGATGGTCGCGGGGTTCGGCTTCGACATCGTCTACGGCGGCGAGGCCGGCGCGTTCCACCTGCTCAACCACGCGCTGTTCAAGGCGCCGCTGTTCCTCGTCGCGGGTATCGTCGTCCACGAGGCCGGGACCCGAAACCTCGACAACCTCGGGGGGCTCTGGCGGGAGCTCCCGGTGACGGCCGCCGTCACCGTGGTCGCCGCGTTGAGCATGGCGGGCGTCCCGCCGTTCAACGGCTTCTACTCCAAGGAGCTGCTGTTCGAGGCGGCGTACGAAGTCGCTCACGAGGCCGGCGGCGTCGCCTGGCTGTATCCCGTCGTGGCGACCCTCGCGAGCGTCTTGACCGTCGTCTACTCTCTGAAGTTCCTCGCGCTGTTCTTCGGCGAGCGGCGGGCCCCGGTCGCGGACGTCCACCGACCGCCGATCGCGCTGGTCGTGCCCCCCGCCGTGCTGGCCCTCGCGGCGGCCGTCGTCAGCGTCGCGCCGCAGTTGGCGGTCGACGCCATCGTCCAAGGCGCCGTCGACGCCACCGCCACCGGCGAAGCCCGACTCGAGGTCGGACTGCCGACGCACCTCTCGCCCCCGGTCGCGATGTCGGCCGTCGCCCTCCTCGGCGGGTTCGTTGCGTACCCGCTTCGAGGGCGTCTCGCGGCGGGCATCGAACGCGGCGTCGACGCGCCGGTTCCCGTCCGGCCCAGCGGGTGGTACGACTGGACGGTCTCGACCGCGGAGGTAACCGGCGCCCGGTTCGGCTCGGTGATCCACAACGGGCTCCTCCGGACGTACATGGGGTGGGTGGCGGCGGCCGGAAGCCTGCTCGCGCTCGCCGGCTTCGCCGTAGCGGGGGGACCCCTCGAGACCGGCGGGATCGGCGTGCCGCTGTCGGTCGCCGTCGTGTTGGGGGTCGCGACCCTCGCCGGCGTGGCCGTGGCGACCGCGTCGTCGCACGTCGCCGGCGTGCTCACGCTGTCGATCCTCGGGTTCATGTTCGCCATCTTCTTCATCCTCGCGAGCGCGCCCGACCTGGCGCTCACGCAGCTGGTCGTCGAGACGCTCATCCTCCTCATCTTCCTGCTCGTCCTCCAGCGGTTGCCGTCGTTCTACTCGGAGGTCCGACCGCTCGCGATCGCCCGTGACGCGGGCGTTTCACTACTCGTGGGCGCGATGGCGTTCGTCTCGGTCCTCCTGACGATACCCGCTCCCGACGCCGACCCGACGAGCGTCGCCACGTACTACACGGAGCAGGCGGTTCCGGGCGGCGGCGGGACGAACGTCGTCAACGTCATCCTCGTGGATTTCCGGGCGTTCGACACGCTCGGGGAGTTGCTGGTCGTCGCGATCGCCGCGATCGCCATCCTCGTGCTCGTGACGATGCGGACCCGCGGTGAGGCGTCCGGGGCCGAGGACGCAGCGGAATCGGTTCCCGACGGGGGTGACTCGCCGTGACCACGACGATCATGCGGACGACGGCCCGAGTGACCGTTCCCATCGTGCTCGTCGTCGCGATCTCGCTGTTCCTGCAGGGCCACAACCTGCCCGGCGGCGGCTTCATCGGCGGCGTCCTCACCACCGCGGCGTTCGTTCTGATCTACGTCGCCCACGACCTCGATTACCTGGAGTCGGGGGTGCTCGGCAGGGAGGTCGAGCCCGGGACCAGCATCTTCGAGAACCGCACGGTCACCGCCTACCGCCGCGTGTTTCTCGCCGGCCTCGTGGTCGTTCTCGGCAGCGGCGTCGCGGGGATCGTCGTCGGCGACCCGTTCTTGACCCAGGGGTACGTTCACCTCGAAGGCATTCCGATCTACCACGAGGTCGAACTCGCGAGCGCGCTCGTGTTCGATCTGGGCGTGTACCTCGTCGTCGTCGGCAGCCTCCTCACTATCGTCTCGGTGGTGAGCGCCGAATGATCCGAGCCGGAGAGCCGCCGGCCGCCCGACGGAGGGCTGGTGAGCGATGAGCGTCGCCCTCGCGGTCGCGGTCGGCGGACTGTTCGCCGTCGGGACGTTCCTGCTGTTACAGCGGGACCTCGTGCGGATCGTGTTGGGAGTCGCCGTCGTCTCCCAGGCGACGTTCGCCTATCTGATCGCGATGGGCGGCATCGATGAGGGGACCCAAGACCTCGTGCCCGTCCTGGAGGGCCACGGTGGCGGAGCCCCCGAGGTCGCCGACCCGGTGGTACAGGCGCTCGTCCTGACGGCGATCGTCATCAGTTTCGGAACGACCGCGCTGGCGCTCGTGCTGTCGTACCGCGCCTACGAGGAGAACGATACCATGGATGTCACGGAGTGGACGGAATGAGCGTGCTCGTGATCGCGCCGCTGCTCGTCGCGCTGACGACCGTCGTGCTTACGCTCCTGCTCGGTCGCCGGCCGCGCCTTCAGCGGGCGACGAGCGTGGCCGGCGCCGTCGGCTACCTCGGAACGGTGTCCGTCGCCGTCTGGACGCTGGTTCTCGGGCCGGGGGCCCCCGGCGCGGCGGCCTATCAGGTCGGCGACTGGCCCGCCCCCTTCGGGATCACGCTCGTCCTCGACGGGCTGTCGGCGTTCATGCTGACGATCGCCGCGGGCGTCGGCATCGCTTCGATACTGTTCTCGGTCCGGTACGTCACCCCCGAGAACCAGCGCGTGTACTATCACCCGCTGTTTCACGCGCTCCTCGTGGGCGTGACCGGCGCGTTCCTCACCGGCGACCTGTTCAACCTGTTCGTCTGGTTCGAGGTGATGCTGATCGTCAGTTACGTCTTCGTCGCCTTCTACGGCACCGGTCACGCCACCGCGGCGTCGTTCCGGTACCTCGTGATGAACGTGTTCGGAAGCGCGCTCATGCTCGTCGCCGTCGGCGGCCTGTACGCCACGACGGGGACGCTCAACATGGCCGACATGGCCCGGCGACTGGCGACTCCCGACGCGTACGGCATCGATCCCGCGCCCGTCGTCGGGCTGTCGGCGCTGCTCCTCGCGGTGTTCGCGCTGAAAGCCGGGCTCGTGCCCTTCCAGTTCTGGGTGCCCTCGGCCTACACCGCCGCCCCGGCGCCCGTCACCGCGATGTTCGCCGGCGTCACCAAGAAGGTCGGCATATACGCGATCGTTCGCCTCTACTTCACGGTCTTCGCCGCCGCGAGGATCCCCGTCGACGTGCCGGGTATCACCGTCACGTCACCACTGGAGTTCCTCGCCCCGGTGTTGGGGACGATGGGGGTGGCGAGCATCGTCATCGGGGGGGTCAGTGCCGTCGGCCAGGACCGGCTCGAGGGCGTGTTCGCGTACTCGAGCATCGGGCAGGTCGGCTTCATCGCGCTTCCCGTCGCCATCGCCGCGGCGGCGGATCCCGCGGGGACGCTCCGCGGAGTCGCCATCGCGGCCGCGCTCGTGTTCGCGCTCCACCACGCGCTCGCGAAGGGACTGCTCTTCCTCTCGGTCGCCGCCGTCGAGGACGCGACCAAAACGGACAGGCTGCGGGACCTCGGCGGCCTCGCCGGCCACTCGCCGCTGCTCTCGGGAGCCGTCTTCGTCGGCCTCCTCTCGCTCATCGGCCTCCCGCCGCTGACCGGGTTCTTCGGGAAGTTCCTCGCGTTCGACGCGGCGGTCCGGGGACTCGCGTCCGGTCCCGACACGCTGTCGGCGCTCGCACTGGTCGCGTTGCTCCTCGGCGCCGTACTCACGATCCTGTACGCGACGCGGGTGTGGGTCGACGGCTTCTGGGGACGGGAGACGGCGGCGGTCGAAGTCGCGTCCGTCGAGTCGGGACAGGTCGCGGTCCTCGTCGCGCTCGCGGTGGCCGTCGTTCTCGTCGGCGTGGGGTTCGACCCGGTCTACCGGTTCGCCGAGACGGCGGCGACCGCCGCGCTCGACGGCGAGGCCTACGTCGACGTCGTGGGGCTGAACGGGGGTGAGCGGGCGTGACCCGCACCTGGCCGGTCGCCGGGTTCCTGTTCGGCCTCATCTGGGTGTTCGTCCAGGGACCGCCGCTCGCGCCGGAACCGCTCCTCGGGTCGCTGCTGATCGGCCTCGTGGTGGGTCTCCCCACGGCCTTCGTCTTCCGACGGCTGTACGGGGAGACCGTGGATCTCCCCCGGACGATTCGCGGGATCCCGTACGTGTTGTTGTACGCGCTGACGTTCATTCGGGAGGCGATCGTCGCCAGTCTCGACGTCACGTACCGCGTGCTCGCGCCCGCCGGACCGGTCGAATCCGAGGTGATCCTCATCCCGCTGCGCGTGCGGACCGATCTGGGCGTGACCACCATCGCCAACAGCATCACGATGACTCCGGGGTCGCTCACGATTAACTACGACCCCGAGGAGAACGCGCTGTACGTCCACGTCATCGACGGGAGCGATCCGGAGGACATCGTCGACCCCATCCGCGACTGGGAGAACTACGCGCTCGTCATCTTCGACGAGGAGCTCTCGCCGAGCGACCCCGCGCCGGACTTCGCCGTTTACCCGCCCGAGCGAACGCATCCGAGCCTCGAACAGGCCGCCCCGGACGCGGCGGAAGAGACGGAGACCGGACCGCCGATCGAGGAGGGCACGGGAGGTGACGGAAATGGCCGCTGAGGGGGCGCTGTTGCTGGTCATCGACGCCGCGATCGTCCTCGTGGCGCTTCTGAACCTGCTGTGCGGCTACCGAGCGGTCCGCGGTCCGACGGTGCCCGACCGCGTGGTCGCGCTGGACGCCATCGCGACGAACGTCGTCGCCATCGCCGTCCTGTTCGCCATCAAGACCGGCCGGGGCCTCTTCGTGATCGTCAGTCTCGTGCTCGCGATCATCGCGTTCCTCTCGACGATCGCGGTTGCCAAGTTCATCACCGAAGGCGACATCATCGTGACGAAGGAGTGACCACACCATGACTTACCACCACCGAGCACGACGGGACGTTCCGACTGATAAACGCGTTTTCGGGGGGTACCGTCGATGATCGAGTCGACATCGATACGGATGTGGATCGTCATCGGGCTGATCGTCGTCGGGACGTTCTTCCTCACGGTCGGGACGATCGGGCTGTTGAGACTGCCGAACGTGTACAACCGGATGCACGCGACGAGCAAGCCGGCGACCATCGGAGCGGTCGCGGTCTTTCTCGCCGGGTTCGTGTACTTCGGTCCCGGGGGCGCGGGCCTCTCGTCGCTCATCGGCATCGTCTTCCTGTTCCTGACGGTACCGACCGGCGCTCACATGATCGCGCGAGCGGCGGAACAGACCGGCGTCCCGTTCCTCGGATCCGTGACGTGGCCGGGCAAATCCGACGACGAGTAGGGGGGCTCCCGACGGTCACCGACCGGGCGCGGCCGCGATCGGTCGACGGTCTCGCAGTCACCAGGGGCTTGACCGGGACCTGGCGGGTGTCGCCGCCATGTGTGTCATTTTTTAACATGCAGTTCCTGTGGGAGCGTATGGACCACGCGCAGTACCGCGATGCGGTCGTCGAAAACAGACGAAAACACGGGTTCGAGCGGGTCGAGGGGGACACCGGCGGGTTCGACCCGGTGTGGGAGGCCCGCGACGAGGACGACTCGATCGGAGCGATCACCGTCCTCGCCACGGTCGTCGAGGATCCGGATCCGGAGCCGGACGACATCGTCGAGACCGCCGACGCGTTTCGCGAGGTGCTCGTCGACCGCGTCGACGACCGACGCGAGTCGGTGACCCCGCTCGGCTACGTCGTGTTTCTCGTGTCCGACCCGGACCCGTCGCTCGTCGACGCCGCGTGCTCCTACACGGTCGCGCGCCGCCGCACGAACGTCTTCCCCGTCGTCTACGACTGCGAGGCGGAGACGCTCCACCGGCACGACGTCCCCCGGCTGAAGGGACGGGGGATCTACCGGCGACAGGCCGACGACACGGAACGCCTGTTCGACGTGTGAACCGCGGCTAAACCCGAGACCGGCCGTTTAGATCAGGCGCTCGGCGATCCGACCGGCGCCCTCCGCGGCGGCGGTCGCGGGGTCGTCGGGCGAGACGACTTCGACGTCGCGGGCGAGCTCGGCCGAGAGCCGCTTCTCGAACGCCTCGGTGAGCCCGGGGATACAGGCCATGCCGCCCGTCACCGCGACGGGACGGCCCAGCGCGAGCTGGTACGGCTTCGCGTGGTCGTTCGCGAGCTCCGGCAGGAACTCGTCGGCGACGGCGTCGACCGCCTCGTCGACGTACCGGTCGACGGGCTCCCGCACGCCGCGGTCGACGGTGAACTCGTGGCTCCCGCCGCCGGGCCGCTGGATCACGTCCGTGAACGGCTCGAAGTCGTACACGTCCGCGTGCTCCTCCTTGTACTCGCGCGCGGTCGTCCGGTCGACGTGGACGCGCCCCCGGCTCTCCGCCTCGACGGCGGCGACGATCCGACGGTCGACCTCGTTGCCGGACACCGAGTCGGTCGAGAACGGCGAGAGCTGCTCGCCGCGCCGGTAGGCGCACGCCTCCAGCGTCGTCGACCCCATGTTGATCGAGACGAACACCTCGTCGACGGCGGCGAGACCGTCGCCGTACGCGGGGATCGCCCCGCACAGTGACTCGGGATAGCTCCGCGTCTCGACCCCCCCGATAGAGGAGCCCGCGATCACCGATTCGAGGTTCTTCACGCCCGTCTCGTCGTCGACGGCGGGGACGGCGTAGACGACCGCGCCGTCCGCGGGAACGTCGTGGTCGTCCACGACGGCCTCGAAGAACCGCGCCGCGTCGGCGACGCTCTCGTCGTCCTCCGGCAGTCCCGACCGGAGCATGAATCGAACGGTGTCGGGGCACTCGATCGCGGCCTCGCGTCCGAAAAGGACCTCGTCGTCGCCCGTGGCGTCGTCGGACGTCGCCAAACACGTCAGCGTCGAGCGGCGCTCGCGGCCGCCCCGCCCGTCGGGGAGGTCGAGTACCGTCCGAGCGCTGCCGAGTTTCACGCCGACCGCGTTCGGGCCGTCTCTGTCGTTTCTGACCGCGGATTCGTCGCCGTCGTCGCTCATCGGCAATCGCTCGCACACGAGGCGATCCGGGCGATGGAGACGAGACTGATCCGGTGGTCCGCGGGAGTGAACGGCCGGTCGTGACGAGGGGCGTCGAACCCCTCCAGCCGACGCGTCAGCGCGTCGACCGCGTCGGTGGCGACCCAGCCGAGTTCGGCGTAGTACGAGAGCGCGTCGCGGCTCCGCAGGTGGCCGCCGACGTCGACGAGGTACCCGAGCCACTCGCCGACCTCGCGTTCCGCGTCCGGCGAGGCGGGGATCGCCCGCAGGTACGGGCGGTCGCCGGCGTCGTCGGGGTGAGGACCGCCGCCGGACAGCCGCAGCCCTCGCTGACGCTGGAGCAGTTCGGCGAACGCGGCCGAGCGAGCCGCCTGTTCCGCTCGGTTCCGGTTCGGCTGGCGAAGCGACCGCTCCCGAGGCGCTCCGTCCGCGCCGTCCCGCGGTGCCTCCGCGATCCGGCGCAGCTCACGTACGTCGTATCTCCGTGGATCCAGACTCATGGTCGGTCCGTCGGTCGCGTCCGTACCGTCACGCTCACCGCCGCGTTATATGAGAGTACCCTCGCAGTTATCAGCGGTGAGAAAACGCCCGTCTCCCGGCTCGGGACGCGTGCAGTTGAACGGCGGGGCGCTGAAACTCGGGAGTTCAGGTGTGGAGCAGATCACCGTTCAGCTCGTCCTGGTGATCGCGTATCAACCGGAGAAGCGGAGCGATCTCCGTCCAATTCCGTCCCTGTGAGAACGTGCCCGACTCCCGGTCCCAGTCGATGAACCCCATATCGGCGAGCTTCGGGAGATGCGTGTGGGTTAATTCGAGCCGAGTGGTAGCGGACTCGTCAGGCGTACGGTCCTCCGCGAGAAGATCGAACGGATCGAGACTGTCGTGCGGATTCGCATCCAAGAGGGCACAGAGGAGCTGGCGACGATCCGCGTCGGCGAGCGCGTCGAAGGCGCGGTCGTTCCGACTGGTTGCGGACATGTTACGGTACCCGTTCGCCGCCGTACGGTCGGTCGGTCGACTGACTGTCGGCGTCGGTGACGGACACGCTGTGTCGACCGGCGGCGGCAGCGACGCCGGTCATCGCGTCGAGCACGACGACCGCAGTCGGGAGGTTGGCTGCCGTACGTTCGCTCATCATCTATCGGAGTCTGGCGCCGTTACGGTATAAAAAGAGAGCTTAGTTAACTCGGTTTAAACGGGATTTCTGTCGGTCGCGAGCGCTGTCTCGGTGGTTTTCGAAATGTGAAACCTTCAGGCGATGCCTGACCGCTCCGGGTCGAATGGGATCGCCTCGCGGCTCGAACGGTGGGTGAGCGCATCCGATCCGTCGATCGCGAGTCAAATCGCCCGCGCCCCGGAGTGCGGTGCGTCGTCGTTGACTACTCCGTTGCCCGGACGAGGGAACTGGAACCCTCCTGTGACGAGACCGCGAAGACCCACCGCGGGCGCGTCGTGTCGTCGATACGGACGCCGGCGACTCACCGTTCGTCTTCGCCCTCTCCGTCGCCGAGGTCGACGACCGCCTGTCGCCGGAGCGCGCGTTCCAGAAACTCTCGGGGGAGCGAGGCGATGTCACCGGTCTGCACTCGCCAGAAGTTCGCGTACAGCCCGTCCGTCTCGAGCAGCCCCTCGTGCGTGCCGTCCTCGACCACCCGCCCCTCGTCGAGGACGAGGATCCGGTCGGCCGTCCGGACGGTCGACAACCGGTGCGCGATGACGAAGGTGGTCCGATCGGCGGCGAACTCGGCGAGTCGGTCCTGGATAAGCGCCTCCGTCTCGGTG
>Ga0136590_1000445_pt1 | contig 19289 bp, 23 predicted proteins | sample AntRauMFilla3765_FD_104934 | JGI IMG/M metagenome (GOLD analysis project Ga0136590, IMG submission 104934) | Saline lake microbial communities from Rauer Islands, Antarctica - Metagenome Filla 3 #765 | ecosystem: Environmental > Aquatic > Non-marine Saline and Alkaline > Saline | place... | reverse complement strand
GGTGTCGAACTAGCCAAAGTTCCAAAAGACAAGCAGAAAGAATTTCTGAACGCTCCTGAACTGGCTGACTTCAAATACGATCTACAGACCAGGTTTGAGAGTGCTAAACATATCTTAAGTGAATCAGAAGAGAAAATTGTGAGACTACTTGGTGACTGCTCGTATGGTATGTGGGTCGAAGCAACCGAAAAAATGCTCGGACGAAAGTCTATCAACTACAAAGGTGAAACCATTCCGGTAAATTCAGCCTTTGATACACTCAATTCACTGCCACTCAAAGAACAACCCGAATTCTGGCACATCCTAATGAAAGAAGTTGGGACGCTAGACGAAGTGGTTGAAAACGAGCTCGTCGCAGTTTGTACCCGCATGAAGATCAGTGATGAGCTGCGTGGCTATAAAAAGCCCTACAGTGCTTCTGTAATTGATCACGAGGACGATGAAAAGAGCGTCGAGGCGCTAATTACCGCGGTCAGCACAACCGGGTTTGGCCTGAGTAAAAAGTTCTACAAACTCAAAGCTAAGCTGCACGGAGTAGACAAACTTGCCTATGCCCAAAGGAATGCTCAACTAAAAGACGCACCAACAATTGATTTTGATCAAGCGACCGAAATTTGTCGCGATGTATTTTATGGAGTAAATCCTATCTATGGTGCAAAGTTTGACGAAATTCTGACGAAAGGTCAGATTGATGTCTATCCCAAGCAAGGTAAAACTGGTGGAGCATTTTGTTCAAGTGCCATAGCTCAACCGACCAACGTATTGCTAAACCAGGCAGACACCCTACGATCACTAGAAACCTACGCCCACGAAATGGGCCATGCTATTCACACCGAGCGCTCTAAAGAGCAACCAGCCCACTATCAAGGATACTCAATCACCACTGCAGAAACTGCGAGCACGTTGTTCGAGGGGTTATTGTTTGACGCGGTCCTGGCACAAGCAAACGAGTCTGATAAGGCGACCTTGCTGCATGACAAGCTGGCTAGGGATATATCAACCATCCAACGTCAAATCGCTTTTTTTAACTTTGAGTTAGAGATGCATACCATTGTCCGAGAACAAGGCGGCATTACCAGAACAGAACTCAACCAGTTGATGCAAAAACACCTGAAATCCTACTGTGGGCCAGCTGTGACCGTTGATGAAATTGATGGCAATTCATACATTTATGTAGCCCACTTCCGCTATGGATTCTACGTCTACACCTACTCATTTGGCACACTGATGAGCTGTGTGATGGCCGATAAGTTTACTACCAACAACAGCTATGCCGAAAAAATAGACATGTTCTTGACGGCTGGAGGGAGTAATTCAGTAGCTAACATCTTTAAGGCAATCGGACTCAACACTAAAAAAATTGAGACATTTGAATATGGTCTAGAGAAAATGTCCAACGAGATTAAAGAACTGCAGAAACTCACAAAATAAAAGTGGCTAATGTTATAATCATAAGTATATGAATTTGCTGTTTCTTGGAATGACCTTAAGTGTTATTGGTAAAGGGATGTTAGGCCTGGCCATCATCTGGGTCCATGTCACCATGGCCACCGAACGTAGCATTGACGAACACGTGGTTAAAGCTTTTCGTAGAGAGACCTATATCACGGTGGCGGCTTTGCTATTGATTGCAATAGGTTACGTGCTGGAAATTATCGGACTGGGTGGATTTCAAGCTATGTGGTTTTGTTCAGGTATAGAGTGTGCAGCTGCACTAGGTGGTGCTGCGCTCTAGCAATAAGCAAATAGTTTGGTATAGTGCTGCTGATATGACGGGAAATGAAATTCGAGGAAAATACTTAGCTTTTATGGAGAAACGCGGCCATGCTGTGGTACCTTCTAGTGCTCTGGTGCCAGAAAACGATCCTACAACCCTGTTTACCGGCAGTGGTATGCAACCGCTAGTACCATATTTACTGGGAGAAAAACACCCGAAAGGAACAAGAATTACTGATAGTCAGAAATGTTTTAGAGCTGAAGATATCGATGAAGTAGGCGACACGAGTCACACAACATTTTTTGAAATGCTCGGTAATTGGTCGCTTGGTGATTACTTTAAAGCAGAGCAGATTCCCTGGATAGCTGAATTTTATTTGGATGAAGTTGGTCTTGATCCCGAAAAATTCTACGTTACAGCTTTTATCGGTGATGAGGCAGCTGGCGTACCAAAAGACACTGAAGCGGCTGAGTTGTGGAAGGGTGTTTTAGCAAGCAAAGGAGTCAGTAACGACGTTGCCGAGCTCGGCTCAGCAGCTGCAGCCAGTAAACGTGGCATGAAAGCCGGTGAACGTATCTTTTACTATGATGCAGCTGAAAACTGGTGGAGCCGCACGGGCAAGCCTGACAACATGCCGGTTGGTGAGATTGGTGGGGGAGACAGTGAAATGTTTTATGATTTTGGGACTGAACATGACCCAAAGTTTGGTGAACACTGCCATCCAGCCTGCGATTGTGGACGCTTTATGGAAATCGGCAACAGTGTCTTTATGGAGTACATCAAAACTGAAAATGGTTTTGAAAAACTTCCAGCCCATAACGTCGACTTTGGAGGTGGGCTTGAACGAATCGCCGCTGCAGCTATCAATTCACCTGACGTATACAAGGTAGACTTATTATGGGCTGTCATTATCCAGATTGAAACTCTCTCAGGTAAAAAGTATGAGGATCACTTGGAAGCTTTTCGTATTATCACTGACCACATCCGTGGAGCTGTGTTTATGATTGGGGATGGTGTACTACCCAGTAACACTGAGCAGGGTTACTTTGTGCGTCGTCTGTTACGCCGGGCCGTCCGCTTTGCTGATGTTTTAGGAATACCATCTGGGGAATTCACACACTTAGCACAATCTGTCATCTACATTTACCAAGATCATTATGTAAACTTTGCAACTAAGATTTCAGAAATCATTACTGCTATCAGCGGGGAAGAAGCACAGTTTAGAAAGACTCTAGAAAACGGCCTTAAACAATTCAACAAAATTTCTCTCCAGGTACACATGTCTACTATAGAGGTGGATGGTAAAAAAGTGCTAGATAAAGGATCTGCAAAAGGGGTCAAATCAATTAGTGCGCAAAATGCCTTTGATTTATTCACCACCTACGGATTCCCAATCGAACTCACAGAAGAGATTGCGGCTGAGAAAGGTCTGGTAGTCGATATGAAAGGCTTTCACAAGCTCATGGAAGAGCACCGTGCTCTCTCACGCGCTGGAGCCGAGCATAAGTTCAAAGGGGGGCTGGCAGATAATTCAGAGATTGTTGTGCTGTACCACACTGCCACCCACTTGCTATTGGCGGCACTACGGCACTTTTTAGGTGATCATGTACACCAAGCAGGGAGTAACATCACTGGTGAACGAATGCGCTTTGATTTTACACACACAGAAAAAGTGGAGCGAGATACACTCGATCAAATAGAAACTTGGGTTAATGAGGCAATTACAAACGGAGGTACTGTCACTATCGACATGATGGCTAAAGATGCAGCTCAAGCGGACCCTACTATCGAAGCGAGCTTCTGGGATCGATATCCAGATGAGGTTAAGGTTTATAGTATGACCAGTCCAGACGGTACTATTTATTCGCGCGAGCTGTGCGGAGGTCCACACGTAGCTGACTTCACAGAATTCGGTGAAAAAGCCTTCAAAATTAAAAAAGAAGAATCTTCTGCAGCCGGAGTACGTCGGATCAAAGCGATATTAGAATAAAGCATCCCCAGTCAGTGTATACGGCGGCCTTTGGCCGCCGTTATTATTGGTATACTAGTATATATGTTTTCTCGAAATAGTTCGGATCGCTATGGACTATTGGTCGACATCGGCTCTGGCAGTGTTGGGTTAGCGGTGTGTCATAGTGGGGACCAAAAACACCCAAATATCGTTTGGTCACATCGTGAGCATATACCACTACGTAATATCGAATCGGTTAGCGATAGCAGTCGAGCTATCATTACATCACTGATGCACAGTATGATGGAATTCGAAGGTGAAGGACGAACCGCACTTAATGCATATAATGCCCGAGCAAAAATAACTACCGTTCAGGCTACTGTGGCTGTACCTTGGGCGTACACCACTACCAGGACTGTTAAATTTAACCAAGATGAACCGTTTGAAATTACTAAAGGCTTAATAAATGACCTGGCAACAGCCGCTGGTCAACAAGCTATTGATGAATTCAATCAGCAGCATTCTTTAAAATCACTCGGCATTACCGAAACCAGTCGGTGCGCACTCGACACGTATGCCAACGGCTATCGACTGACTGAGCCAAACAGACAATTGGCCAGCGAAGTAACGGTGACTCATGCCACAACCCTAGTGCGGACCGAAATTATCGAAGCTATAGAGGAAATGAATCAAAAGCTATTTGGCGCAACCAAGTTACGCATAACTTCGTACATGCTGGCCAACTATTTTGCCACGCGACTACTTATTCCGCATGCGTATGATGTTTGCCTGGTTGATGTTACCGATGAAGCTACCGAAATAGGTATTGTGAGAGATGGTTCATTGCAGTACAGTACACATGTAGCGTTTGGAAGATCTTCATTAGCACGTGAGGTAGCTGCTGCCACGAACGTTCCATTACATGAGGCTTTCACCTCATTCCCAACAACGCAGGCTATCCAAGCTAACCAAGAGTTACAAACCATTTTCGCAGCCTACACGACCAGAATCAAGGAACTATTTAAAGAAACCGGTGATAGACTAACTATTCCTAAGAATATCTATCTAGAGACCGGTGCCAGTGTAGAAGCAACCTTTCAGCGCCTAATTCAGACAGCAGCCGTAGCAGCAAGTAAAGGACCAGTACAAATAACCAGTATTAAAGACTCATTGCTACAACAGAAGAAGTACACCAGCAATGATGCACCGCTTTTAGTTGCTGCCAGTTTTTTCCACACTAGTGGCAAGCGCAGTCAATTTGAGTACTTATAAGAGCTATACTATACATATATGTCGCAAAAGTGGAACCTACAAGATATCCGGCCCGCCGGACAATCAAAACCAAAACGTCGTGCAACCCGACCAACTATTGATACTCGGTCTGAAGCACGTCGTGCACCAGCTGCTGATGAACAATCATCGCCTATTTCAGTAACTGACAATACAGAACCTGACATCAAGATAGAGGACGGTAACAAAAACAACAAATCAAAGTTCATCATTTCGATAGTTATTTTTGTGGTAATTGTAGCCGGGGCAGCATTACTAAGCGGAATACTTGGAAAAACCGAGATAACCATCTACCCAGAATTTCGTGATCCAAACGTAAGTGCGGAATTTACAGCCTTCCCAAACCCAACCGACGACTCACTCAGTTACGAAGTTATGACCCTAGAAGCAACTAGCGAAAGCCAAGTGCAGGCAACCGGAAAAATAGACGTCGAAGAACAGGCAACCGGAGTACTCGAAATAAGCAAAAGCACACCTGGGGCAGAGCGGTTAATCAAAAACACACGATTCCGTTCACCTGAAGGTTTAGTCTTTCGGATTCAAGAATCAGTGGTAGTACCCGGAGCTGTGAACGGTAGCCCAGGAACTATTCAAGCCGAGGTATTTGCAGACGAAGTCGGAGATGCGTACAACTTGCCAGCCGGCACTACCTTTGACATCCCCGGTTTCCAAGAAGGTGGGTTTACTGCACTTTATGAAGCAATCACAGCCTCTAACCCACAAGCAACCACTGGCGGATTCTCAGGTCCACAATTCCAGATAGATGATGGCGAATTAAACACTGCCAGACAAGCGCTCCAGATAGAACTACGAGACGAACTACTTGCTCAAATAGACGAAAAACGACCAGCTGGCACCATAGCCTTTAAAGATGCAGTTGCTATAACATACACGAGGCTGCCAAGCGTAGAATACGGTCAAGATTTGGTCACCATCCGAGAACAGGCACTCCTACAGATTCCACTCTTCACAGAAGGAGAATTCGGTCGCTTTATCGCTAGCGAAACCGTCCCGACGTATGATGGCGGCCCAGTTCGAGTAGAAGACCCTAGCGCACTGATATTTACCTATACCGCCGCAACTACCAGCAATAGTGTAATTGCTAATCTAGATTCACTAGAATTCAAATTAACCGGCAAGCCACGCCTTATCTGGGAGTATGATGGGGAAGAGCTCGCAGCTAACTTAGCTGGACTCCCTAAGACTGCAATAAATAACGCTATCACCGCCTACCCAGGAATCGAATCGGCCCGGGTCAGTGTGACACCATTCTGGAAGCAAACCTTCCCTGAAAACCCAGAGGAGATCATAATTATAGAGGAATTACAAGAAGAACAGTAATATACCCAGTGGAGCTATTGACGTTGCAAGATACGTTTGCTACACTCACCACGTTCAAATGGATCAAGAGATTAACACCGAAGCTGAGGAGCTCGTATACGGCATTGTAGAGGAAGCGTTACCGAACACGCATTTTCGAGTTGCCGTAGAAGGAGAACCTGAGCCAGTGCTTGCGTATCTCTCTGGTCGCATGCGCCGCTTTCGTATCCGCGTACTCGTGGGTGACAAGGTAGGTTTAGTCATTGATCCATATGGAGGAAAAGCGCGAATCACTAAGCGTAATTAAACACAATTATGAAAGTACAATCATCAGTCAAAGCTATGTGTAAAGATTGTCAGGTAATAAAGCGCTCTGGCGTAGTTCGAGTTACCTGTAGCAATCCACGTCACAAACAGCGTCAAGGCTAACCTTATATTATTATATGCGAATTTCTGGTATCACCATTCCTGACGAGAAGCATCTATCGTACGCCCTAACATCGGTATATGGTATTGGACTTACTCGTGCAAAGAATCTTTTGGATGAGCTCAAAGTAGAGCACACAGCAAAAGCAACGGATCTCACCACAGATCAAGAAAACGCCATTCGTGAAAAAGTCGAATCGTTCACCATTGAAGGTGAGCTAAAACGACAAGTATCAGGAAATATCAAGCGAATTAAAGACATCGGCTCATATCGTGGTTCACGTCACACCAAAGGCCTACCAGCCCGAGGTCAGCGATCAAAGACGAACGCTCGAACACTCAAAGGAGCAAAGAAAACTATGGGTAGTGGACGTCGTAAACTTGAAAAGACGTAGAATTCTCTTTATTAGTATTTGTCTAAATTATACCTATGGGTAAGAAAAGATCAGTCAACAAAACAGGAGGTTCGGACGTAGCGGGTACATCTCGCGCCTTGAACCGTATCCCTAAGCGAAAGTTGCCCGCAGGACGTCTCAACATCCTAGCAACCTTCAACAACACATTGCTAACGCTCTGTGACACAAAAGGAAACGCCGTCATGTCAGCATCATCAGGTGCGCTCGGTTTTAAAGGTGCTCGTAAGAGTACACCGTTTGCTGCTGCAAAAGTTGGTGAAATTATCGGTGAAAAAGCCGGACAGATGGGTATGAAGGAAGCTGAAGTAGTAATCCGAGGCGTAGGAGCCGGGCGAGAGTCAGCTCTTCGAGCCTTTTCAGGAAAAGGAATTGGTGTGACTAAAATCACCGACAAAACACCTGTACCATTTAACGGCCCACGCGCTCCTAAGGCACGCCGCGTTTAATTTGTACTAGTATGATCATCGGACCAAAATACAAAATTGCAAAGCGACTTGGAGCCCCAATTTTTGAAAAGACTCAAACTCCCAAGTTTGAACAGTCGCTTCAGCGATCACAAGGGAACCAACGTCGTGGACGAAGACCTAATCAAATGTCTGACTATAAACGTCAGCTTATTGAAAAGCAAAAGATGCGATTCACGTACGGTATTTCTGAGAAGCAACTCCGAAAGTACGTAAATGAAGCGGTAGAAAAAAGTAATCAACCAGTAGCACTCCTGATGGATCGTCTAGAGTCACGACTAGATAATGTTATCTACCGTATGGGACTGGCTAAAACACGCCAGATGTCACGACAGATGGCATCTCATGGACACTTTTGTGTTAATGGGAAAAGAATGACCATTCCTTCACACAAGGTAAAGGTTGGGGATGTTATTAGTGTCCGGGAAGGTAGTCGTCAAAGCGTTTTATTCATTGGCCTCAATGAATCCTACGAAGCGGCGTCAGTGCCAACCTGGGTCACATTTGACCTCAAGAAGATGGAGGGAACCATGAAAGCTGCCCCGGTGTATACTCCGGCCGAGACGCTCTTTGATCCAGAGCAGGTGATGGAATACTACAGTCGATAGGAAATGTAGTTATTAGTAAATAAGTAATCAATATCATATGTTGGAAACAAACGTCACACTACCATCAAAGCCACGCGTTGTAAGCGAAGAAGGATTCAAGGGAATCTTTGAAATCGACGGACTCTACCCAGGGTACGGACACACACTAGGCAATTCACTACGCCGAATCATCCTATCGTCACTTCCAGGTGCCGCCATTACACAAGTCAAAATTGATGGTGCTGAACACGAATTCTCAACCTTAGCAGGAATCAAGGAAGACGTACTCACAGTACTACTCAATCTACGACGGGTACGCCTGCAGTTGCATGGCAGTGAACCAATGACTATCTCTATCAAGAAGTCAGCTGTCGGCCCAGTGACTGCTGCAGATATCGAAGCGCCATCACAGGTTGAAGTACTCAACCCAGATCAGTACATCACAGAAATCACCAATAAAACCACAAAACTCAACATCGAAATGACAGTTGAAAACGGTCTTGGTTATGTACCACGTGAAGTACACCAAAAAGATAAAGTAGAAATTGGAACTATCGCACTTGATGCTGTTTTTACACCGATCCGTCGTGCTAACTACGAAGTAGAAAACATGCGTGTTGGTGATCGTACAGATTACAACCGATTACGGATGGTAATTGAAACTGATGGTACCTTTAGTGCCAGAGAGGCTCTTGAAAACTCAATCGAGATCATGATTCATCAGCTGAAATCAATCATTGGTTTTCAAGAACCAGTTAGAGAAGCTGCCCCAGAAGCTGTAGTTGAAGAAGAACCTAAAAGTGAGGAACCGGATCCAGAGCTACTGAAGACTCGAATGGAGACGCTTGATCTTTCAGCTCGAACGCAACAAGCGCTCGAGGAGGCAAGCATCCGAACTATCGGTGGCCTTGTCAGAAAGAAAAAAGATGATATTCTAGCGCTCGACGGCATCGGACCTAAGGGAGTGGAAGAAATTGAAGAAATCCTTACAAAGATGAACCTCACTCTTGAAGCATAATTATTATGAGACACGCTCAAAAAAACCGAACACTCAGCCGAACCCGGAGTCAGCGAACAGCTCTCTTACGTGGTTTAGCTGTGTCTCTCATCCGAGACGGTCAAATCACTACCACCCTAGCAAAAGCTAAAGAACTACAGCCACGTATCGAACGCCTAGTCACAAACGCAAAAACAGACAACGTGGCAGCTCGTCGACATGTAGCTAGTAAATTAGGAGAACCAACCGACAACACTGTCGTGAAGTTGTTTACTGAAGTAGCGCCAAAGTTCGCAGAACGTAATGGTGGCTACACCAGAGTTGTAAAACTTGGTCAAACAGAAGGTCGCCTAGAAGCCGTAATAGCTTTTGTTGAATAACTTGCCTATGACTAAGAAAATTGAATCATACAAAAAAGCCACTGGGGAAACTCACACAATCGACGCTACCGACAAGCGACTTGGAAAAGTGGCAACTGAAGCGGCGACTGTACTTATGGGTAAGAACCGAGCTGACTACGCAAAGCATGAAATGTCTGACGTAATCGTAACTATCGAGAACGCTGGTAAGCTTGATATTCCTGAAAAAAAGGAATCTGAACTTTACCAGTCTTTCTCAGGGTATCCTGGAGGACGAAAGACTGAGACGCTTGAACACTTACGAGTGCGCTTAGGTATCAATGAGGTGCTTAAGCGAACTGTTGGCGGGATGCTTCCAAACAACAAGCACAAGAAGCGACTTTTAAAACAATTAATAATCACTGCATAGTATGGCAACAGCAACCTACATTGAAGGCATTGGCCGAAGAAAAACCGCCTCAGCTCGTGTTCGACTAACGCCAGCAGACAAGACAGTTATCACTGTCAACGGAAAAACGCTCGAGGCCTACTTCCCAGTGCTTTCACACCAGAAAGACATAATGTCAGTACTCGAAACACCAGACGCTGGAATCGAGAACTATACCATTACGGCTAAGGTACTCGGTGGCGGAACCGCAGCACAAGCTGAATCAATCCGACTTGGAATTGCCCGTTCACTTGTTAAAGAGAAAGCTGAACGCCGAGGAGTCCTCAAAGGTCTTGGTTATCTCAAACGAGACCCACGATCAGTCGAAAGAAAGAAGCCGGGATTACGAAAGGCTCGAAAACGAGCAGCCTGGTCAAAACGGTAGAAACTGGCAAATTACTTTGTCGACTACAGAAAAGCTTCTTCCTGGGCACTTGCCCCGGTCGAGGTTTTTTCTTTGTTCTCCGCGTACTTTACTCAGTATCTATCGTTTTGATTATGAGGGTTGCTTATATTATGTTTTATAATATAAATCGTACAACTCGAAGGAGAGTAATCATGAAAACAAGGAGAACTTCAGTGGATTTTGACGAAGATACGTTCGCAGCTCTTGATGAAATTAAGCAACATTTTGATTTTACGACAATGGCCCAAGCAATACGCAAAGCCAGCAAAGTAACAAGAGATGTCATTCAAAAATGATACACTGGTCACCAGAACTGGTGATAATGGTAAAACTATACAATTGAGATATATCTAACCGCCGCGAAATCAGGGTGTTTTTCATTTTGACTTCAGATTAAATATAAAACAGCAAGAAAATAGCTTATCATATATGATAAGCTATTTTGCTAAAGGGATTATTTCTTGTCTACTGTAGCGGACAAAACGGTTAGACTTTACAGCAACCGCATTTGGATTTATAATGCGCGGTATGGTGAATAATGATAATGAAAACAACGAGGAATACGAAGACATCACCGACGAACAGACAGACATGACTGAACCGGAAATTGAAGAAATCGAAGATGCCGAAGCCGGCAAACTTAAAAAATTACGAGATCAATTAAAACAAGCTGAAGAAGATAAAAAGACCGCCTTGGAAGAACTGGCAAATGTAAAAGCGGATTACCTCAATGCCCGCAAACGATTAGAAGAAGAGAGTATCAAAACTATTGAGCGTAAAACTGATCAACACGTAACTGACTTACTTCCACTAGCTGACAGTTTTGTTATGGCAATGAGTAACAAAGAAGTCTGGGAACAAGCCGACGCTAACTGGCGCAAAGGTATAGAAGGTATCTACGCCCAGCTATTGCAAGTACTCCGTGACAATGGTGTTGAACCAGTTGACCCGACCGGAGAAGAGTTTGATCCCAATCTGCATGATGCAATCAACACAGAAGAGGTAGACAACGAGCAGGATATAAATAAAGTTTTATCAGTAATGCAACTTGGGTATCAACTAGTCAGAAATGGACAGAAACGCGCTCTAAGACCAGCTCGGGTAACTATAGGAGTAGCGAAGGAAACACAGGAGTAAACGAATGTAACGACTGATGCAAATTTAGTTCTCAGTCTGACATTAGAACTTGATTGAATTGCTAGAACATTGAACCTTATAAACGTACTAAGCAAAATATAATTACAACATGGCTAAAATTTTAGGAATTGACCTTGGAACCACTAACTCAGCAATCGCTGTGATTGAGGCTGGTGAGCCAAAAATTATCGAAAATAGCGAAGGTGCGCGAACCACACCTTCAATTGTAGCGATTAGTAAAACAAATGAACGGCTAGTAGGACAGATCGCAAAGCGACAAGCTGTTACTAACCCAACCAATACGATCTACGGAATCAAACGATTCATGGGTCACGACTTTAACGACGAAGTGGTACAGAAGGACATCAACATTGTCCCGTACACTATCAAGAAAGGCGAGAGCGGGGGAGCAATCGTAGAAATGGATGGAAAAGAATACCGACCAGAAGAAGTTTCAGCGATGATCCTCAGCAAGCTCAAGGCTGACGCGGAAGTTAAACTAGGAGAGAAGATCACCGAAGCTGTCATCACCGTACCAGCGTACTTTAACGACTCACAGCGTAAAGCTACCCAAGATGCCGGAAAGATTGCTGGTCTAGACGTCAAACGAATTATCAACGAACCAACCGCCGCAGCCCTCGCATACGGATTTAACAAAAAGAAAGAAGAAAAGATTGCAGTCTACGACTTTGGTGGTGGAACTTTTGATGTCACCATTCTCGAAGTTGGAGATGACGTAGTAGAAGTTCAGGCGACTGACGGTAACGCACATATGGGAGGTCGAGATATTGACCAAGCTATCGTCCGACACCTGATCGACCAATTTAAGAAATCAGACGGTGTTGACCTTGGTAAAGACAAGTTAGCTCTCCAACGATTGGATGAAGCAGCCGAGAAAGCAAAACTAGAACTATCTAGCACAACTGAATCTAACATTAACATTCCGTTTATCTCTCAAGGTTCTGACGGACCACTGCACTTCGATCATACGCTCACCCGAGCAAAGCTAGAAGAACTTGCACACGATTACGTCGATAAATCTATCGAGATCACCAAGCGTGCTCTTGAAGCAGCTGGCGTCAAAAAGGAAGACATCAATGAAGTCATCTTGGTTGGAGGGCAAACTCGCATGCCAGCAATTCAGAAAGCTGTGAAAGATCTGTTTGGCAAAGAACCAAACCGAACCATCAACCCAGATGAAGTGGTAGCACTTGGGGCTGCGATTCAAGCCGGTATCTTCCAAGGTGACGTTCAGGATATTACGCTAGTAGATGTGATTCCACTCTCACTTTCAATTGAAACGATGGGAAGTGTCGCGACCAAGTTAATCGAAAAGAACACGCACATCCCAACCAAAAAATCACAGACGTTCTCGACTGCAGCTGATAACCAAACCTCTACCGAGATTCACATTGTCCAAGGAGAGCGACCAATGGCAGCTGACAACAAGTCTCTTGGGAAGTTTGTTCTTGATGGTATTCCACCAGCGCCACGAGGGGTGCCACAAATCGAAGTTACCTTTGATGTCGACAGTAACGGCGTACTCAATGTGACCGCCAAAGACAAGTCAACCGGCAAGGAACAAACCATCCGAATTGAAGCCTCATCAGGCCTTACCGAAGAAGACATCGAGAAGATGAAACAAGAAGCTGAAGAACACGCCGGTGAAGACGAAAAAAAGAAAGAGCTCATCGATGCTCGAAACCAAGCAGAACAGCTCGTCTACACCGCAGAAAAGTCTCTGAAAGACCACGAAAGTGAAGTTCCTGCTGATGTAAAAGAAGAGATTGAAACCAAAGTAAAAGAAGTCAACACCGCCAAAGAAGGTGATGATAAGGCCGCCATCGACACGGCCGCAGCCGCCCTATCTGAATCACTACAGAAAATTGGTGAAATTATGCAAAAAGCCGCAGAAGCAGCGCAAGCAGGAGCAGGGGACAGTGAAGCAAAACCCGAAGAAGGAGCAGAAGATGAACCAAAAGTGCATGATGCAGAAGAAGTTACCAAAGAAGACGAACCGAAAGCTGACGACGCTAAATAATTTAGCTCGTGTCGGTAGGATGAAGTATCTTGTTTCATCCTACTCATCACCAGTTAAATAAATGAAATTATTATGGAAAAAGACTACTACCAAATCCTTGGCCTACAAAAAGGAGCCAGTAAAGATGAAGTAAAAAAAGCTTTTCGCAAAAAGGCAGCTGAACATCACCCCGATAAAAAAACTGGTAACGAAGAAAAATACAAAGAAGTTACCGAAGCTTACTCTGTGCTTGGTGACGAAAAGAAGAAAGCTGAGTACGACACCTACGGTCAGTCCTTTAGTGGTGCTGGCGGGGCAGCGGGAGGTAACCCCTTTGGAGGTGGTGGATTTGGTGGCTTCCATCAAGGTGGGGTGGAATTTGATATCAATGATATTTTTTCACAATTTGGCTTTGGTGGTGGTGGGCAACAGACCCAGCGCGGCCGAGATATCTCAATTGATATCAATCTGAAATTCGAAGAAGCTGTCTTTGGAGTCACCCGTAAAGTGCTACTGACCAAAAACAATACTTGTACCACCTGTGAGGGAAGTGGCGCTAAGCCCGGCACCAGCCTCGATACGTGTAGCACCTGTAACGGCCAAGGGAAGGTGCGTGAGCAGCGACAGAGCATCATGGGAAGCTTCAATACCGTGCGTGAATGTAGCACTTGCCACGGTACTGGGAAAATTCCCAAAGAAAGGTGCGCTACCTGTGCTGGGGCCGGTGTTGCTCGAACTGAAGAAGAGATCGGTATCAAGATTCCTGCCGGAATCCAAAATGGTGAAGTTATTCGTATGACCGGTCGTGGGGAAGCGATCCCACATGGTCAGTCTGGTGACTTATACATCAAGATTCACGCTGAGCCCCACAAATCAATCAAACGTGAAGGTTCAACCCTCTCAGCCGTGCTTCCAATCAAGCTTACTGATGCACTACTTGGGGCCACGTACAGTGTTGAGACGCTAGACGGTACAACCGATATCAAGATCCCGGCCGGAGTGACTCACGGGGAACTGGTACGCATCAAAGATAAAGGTGTCCCCAGCGAACGCGGGCGCGGTGATTTCATGGTGCGAGTCAGTGTAGAGACACCTAAAAAATTATCCAAGAAAGCACGGAAATTGGTAGAAGAGTTGCAAGGGGAGGGGATATAATTAAGAACGCCCGGATAGTAAGCTATATCCGGGCGTTTAATTGTCACATGGTGAATGACGATTCACTTGACTGACTGCTCCCAAAGTTTTCGAAATTCGTCAGAATTGATCACTGCACACATGCATTTCTCCAGTCTTTTTAGGAACCAAATGCATGCACTTGCTAGCAAAACTACAACAGTTACTGCAAACCAGTCGAACCCCTCCGTCGCATATGGTCCATTTCCAAGAAAGTAGACCATAACTAAAATAGCAAGAACACCACACAGAGCAAATCTTGCGAAGTTGACGATAACTACATTATAGTCACGCTTCAGCTCTTGACTCAGATCTTTCATAGTTAGTCCTCCAGAACAATTTTATATCTAACATTATACATAAATAATTCACAATGTCAACATGCAGCCACCTCGCTTTAATTTTGAAGATTCTAAGACTCCTGACAATGAGTTTGTTCTACACGAGCAGATCATCGAAGATCGAAGGAGTCGGTATAGTGTGAGTGTGGGGCGGGTGCAGGGGCGGGCAGACATCAAGCTGTTTTTGCGACAACTGAAACAAAACAAAAAGTACGCCAAAGCCACCCATAACAGCTGGGCAGCCAGAGTGTCTCAAGACGGTCTTATTTATGAAACAAAGGCTGATGATGGCGAGACTGGTGCTGGTATGGTGATCCTTCGTATCATGCAAAAAGAGCAAGTGAGCGGCTGCGTCATCTGCGTTACCAGATGGTTTGGTGGAATCAAGCTCATGGGCGACCGATTTAAACATGTGCAAGACGCCACAAAGTACGCCATCTATCACCTACAATAACAAAAGTAAGGGGTCCAACCCCTTACTTAGGTCTATTCTAACTTTGCTTTTCTTGCTGTTCGATCCGCTGCAATTTGTTTAGCTAAATCTTGTGCCTCTTTTAAAGAGTAATTTGACTGCTTATTTGCTATCAACTGAGAATTGAATTTACCAACATGATGAGGTGAGCTTGAATAAAAAATATCCTGCTCACGGGAAATGGAGTGAACAAGATGGTTCTCATTCACATAGGCAAATACATATTTATAATAATCATCGTCAAGGATATGTGTACGTTTATAGTTCCCTTGAAACAATGAACCGCTTCTTTCGTGTTTATTATTAAAGTAACCAGTATAGCCAGCAGAAACTCGTTTCATAAATTCGCTTAGGCCACCATCCGAAAGTTGACTGAGTATCAAATGGAAATGGTTAGGCAGCAACGAGTAGGCTTCAATTTGAACTAATCTCGACAGGTCATTCTTGTGATTAGACTTGGCTAATTTAAAACTGTTTTGACTAGTTTCAACGTTAAAATAGAGCAAACACTGGTAAAAACGAAGGTAATCAGCTTTGTCCATAAATACATCTCTTTTATCTACCCCGCGATTATAGACGTGATACATTTCCCCTGTCACTAATGGAACTACATTTCTTGGCATTGAGTATAGTATATCAAAAGTAAGGGGTCCAACCCCTTACTTTGTGTAAAGTTTCATATACGTGGACTTGGTAGAGGGTATAATCAAACTATGGACTTTGGCTTTGTATTAGACTTCATGTACGAAACAGCATACTTTCTAGCTGTCTTCATGTTGTTTATGATTTGGGCCACATTCAAGGGACGTCAGGCGATGATTAATATTATCTTCGGCCTCTACCTCGCATTACTGATTTTGATTCAGTTTCCCTACACTGATTACCTGACCGAAAATCTAGGTGGTAGTGTTGCTCAATCGATTGGCAAACTTGTGCTATTTTCTATCTTTACTATCTTGGCAACTTGGTTGTATGCTCACGTCATGCCTGATGAATTTAGAGAAAAAAAATTCGAAAGCTTTTTCAAAAAGGTTCTACTTGCTGGATCGGCTAGTATCCTCGTCATGGTGTTTAGCTTTCAGGTCCTCCCGGTCACTGAATTCTTGACTCCCGGTACACCACTACAAACCCTGTTCGCTCCGGAAGGACTCTTCTTTTGGTGGCTGATGGTACCGCTCGTGATCCTGTTTTTGATTTAGACCTATGAGTATATTACTAATTGGAGGTATCATAGCCGGGCTGTTACAGCTTTGGGGCTATATTTTATACATTAAAAATGAGGACATCGACCCAGAACCAGTCACCTGGTTCATGTTCGCGTATGGTACACTCATCCTCGCAATACTCGAGTGGGACGCCAACGCTACTTTTGCAGAACTAATATTACCAACCGTCTGCGGAGCTTTGGCAATTTATGTATCGTATCGCTGCTGGAAAAAAGCCCGCAAACTCAACCCAGACAAATGGTGGCCTGAGGATTGGTGGCCTGAGGATACGATGGACAAATTGTCGTTCGTGGGAGACATTGTTATTACCATTACATACATTGGAGCTTGGGTGCTGGCCGGCATGGCATTTCTTGATAACGAAACCCGGGAATATGCTGTACTAGCGTTTCTATTTCTATCAAACCTGTCGACCTTCCCGTCGTTTTATCCTATTTTGCACTCAACCTGGAAGCACCCTGAAAAGGAACATTGGACGCCTTGGATTATTTGGTCAATAGCCTATGCGGTTCTTGCCTTAGTAACCTGGTCAACTCATAATGCCTTTTGGCATGCCCTAATGTTTTATCCAGTCTCGAATGCTGTAATGCACGCACTAGTTGGTATACTGAGTTTGCGTAAAAAACAATATGAAACAGTTATACACCAAAACTAGCCAGATAAATGGTAAGGGGCTCTACACGGCAGAACCTATAGCTAAAGGGGAGCATATAGCATTTATCAACGGGGAGCAAAAAACCAAAGTCATTAAGAGTAAGAGAGATGCACAATCAATCCCAACCTGGTATGGGCTGACTGAATCAGAATGGATTGATCCAACCGGCACAGTGTGGGCTTACTTCAATCATAGTTGTTCTCCAAACACTGCAATCGTTGGCACTAAAAAACTCATTGCACTAAAAAATATTAAAAAAGATACGGAATTAACATTTGATTACTCAATGACAGATGGAGATATCCACTGGGAACTTGAATACCAATGTAACTGCGGCAGCAAAAACTGCCGCGAAAGAATTCACTCAATACAGAGAATTCCCGAAAAAGCGTTCCAAAAACATATGCCATATATTCCAAAATACTTCGTACAACTCAGGAAACGGTATCTACAATCTGCTAAGATAAAGTAAATGGAACAGAAGCACTTCCGAAACACAATGATTTTCTACACTGGCCTACTGCTAGCATTCCTTATGTGCTTTGGAGCAATTTACCAAAACTTATACGTCGAAAAGAATTTTAGACAATTTACGGTAGAAGATACTGAACCGGTACCATTTGATTTATATTTACATTCTGCAGCTGGTAATGACAATGATCTATGATTGATAATGCTTGCGAATGGGGAACAGCGACGTTAATGATCTTTTCCGAAAACGTGGGCACTTTGGTGTATTACACTCATATTTTACCTCTAGTTATTTCTTTGTTTCTTGGGTTCTATGTGCTAATCAATAATCCAAAAAGAAGAAGTAACCGAATTCTATTTGCACTTACTGGTGTTTTTTCGGTCTGGGTATACTTTAATCTTATATTGTGGGCATCTCCTACACCAGAATCAGTCATGTTCTTCTGGTCTGCCATTGTACCAATTGAAATGATGATGTACCTACTTGCGTTGTATTTGGTATATGTGTTCACTCATGGACAAAAGGACATGCCAACCTGGCAAAAACTTAGCTACAGCTTGTTTTTGTTACCAATCCTCTTGTTCGCTCACACAAGTTTAAATGTTATCGGACTATCACCAGACTGCGATACGGGTGCTTTTGAAGGCATACTGATCCAGTATATGTACGCCGCTGAGTTAGTAATTATTGGGATAGCTGGTTACTATTTATATAAAGGCACCAAAATTCTCAAAAGCGATGTCGAAAAGAAGCGACATCGCTACATCACCATTGCAACAATCTGTTTTTTAACTTTTTTTAGTGCCGGTAACCTAACCTTATCATTCGATTTAGGACCCTACTATGAACAATACAAGCTCTTTGGTATGCCGATTTTTGCAGCGATTGTTGCATATTCTATCCTAAAACTCGAGACATTTTCCGCCAAAGCTGTATTAACTGAAGTACTGGTGTCTGTTTTATGGATACTAATGTTCTCACTACTACTATTTAGCGACATGGGATACGCACGACCTCTTATAGCTATCAGTTTGGCCATCTTTGGATTACTGGCCATTCAGCTAGTACGTTCAGTGAAAAAAGAAATCAAGCAACGTGAAGAAATCCAAAGCTTGGCAATCGATTTAGAGAAGGCCAACGTTCGATTGCAAACACTGGATAAACAAAAATCTGAGTTTGTATCGATTGCTTCGCACCAACTACGTAGTCCATTAACATCGATTCGCGGTTATGCCTCTATGCTCATTGAAGGCAGTTATGGAAAAATTCCTGCCAGCGCCAAAGAACCGCTAGAGCGGATCGACACCTCTGCCAAACGCATGGCACTAGCGGTCGAGGACTACTTGAACGTTTCTCGTATAGAATCAGGTAACATGAAATATGAGCTAGCTGATTTTAATCTAAAAGACGAGATAGAGCGGATTTGCGATGAT
>Ga0136590_1000440_pt1 | contig 19425 bp, 17 predicted proteins | sample AntRauMFilla3765_FD_104934 | JGI IMG/M metagenome (GOLD analysis project Ga0136590, IMG submission 104934) | Saline lake microbial communities from Rauer Islands, Antarctica - Metagenome Filla 3 #765 | ecosystem: Environmental > Aquatic > Non-marine Saline and Alkaline > Saline | place... | reverse complement strand
CATCGGCAATACCTTCTTCATGCGCCCAGTCATCAACGGGCACATCAATGTTAAGCATACGGTGGGTTTCAGATTTAAGACTATCAAGATCCCATTGATCGACATAACTTTGTGGCGGAATGCAACGCATAACAAGATCAGTAATGACATCATGGCGCATATCTTGTGTCAGTTCAGAAACATCATCACTTTCCATGATTTCATGGCGTTGTTCATAGATGACTTTACGCTGATCGTTGGCAACATCGTCATATTTGAGGACATTTTTCCGGGCTTCGAAATGCATGGCCTCGACTTTTTTCTGGGCGCGTTCAATGGCCTTGCTGATCATTGGATGAACGATGGCCTGTCCTTCTTCAAGTCCCATACGTTGAAGGAAGCTATCCATACGGTCAGAACCGAAAATCCGCATCAGGTCATCTTGCAACGAAATAAAGAATTTGGTTTCACCCGGATCACCCTGACGGCCGGCACGACCACGAAGCTGGTTATCAATCCGTCTGGATTCATGACGTTCGGTTGCCAGTACATAAAGCCCGCCGGCTTCAATAACGGTTTGTTCGTCTTTTTTTATTTCTTCCTTGATGCGATCAATTCTTTTGTTGCGTTCCTGCTCTTCAAGACCTTCTGGAATCTCATCATAGATACGGCGCTCAAGATTGCCGCCAAGTTTGATATCTGTACCGCGCCCTGCCATGTTTGTGGCAATGGTGACCGCGGCCGGTTTACCGGCCTGGGCAATGATCTGGGCTTCTTGCTCGTGATAACGGGCATTAAGGACATTGTGATGGATTTTTTCTTTTTTCAAAATTCTGGAGATCATTTCTGATTTATCAATGGAAGTCGTACCGACCAGAACCGGCTGGTGGCGTTCCTGACATTGTTTGATCAGATCGGTGACTGCCCGGATTTTTTCATCGAAAGTCCGGTAAATTTCATCATCGTGGTCCGTTCTGGCAACCGCAACATTTGTCGGGATTTGAACGGATTGCAGCTTATAAATATCTTCGAATTCCGCAGCCTCGGTCATGGCGGTACCGGTCATACCGGACAGCTTTGGATAGAGGCGGAAATAATTCTGGAAGGTGATTGAGGCCAAAACCTGGTTTTCATTCTGTACTCTGACGCCTTCCTTAGCTTCGATCGCCTGATGTAACCCGTCAGACAGACGACGACCTTCCATCATACGACCCGTAAATTCATCGATCAGAACAATCTGGTCATCTTTGATCAGGTAATCCTTATCTGCTGTAAACATTTTATGAGCCCGCAGCGCCTGATTGACATGGTGGATCAGGTTAATGTTCTGCGCGTCATAAAGCTCGCCCTCGGTTAAAAGGCCATGTTCCCGCAGCAGGTTCTCCGCATGCTGGTTACCTTTATCGGTAAGGCTGATATTTTTGAATTTTTCTTCCAGCTCGAAATCATCTTCTTCAAGATAGGGGATAATCTTGTCGACTTCGCTGTACATCTGTGCGGTGTCTTCGATTTGGCCGGAAATAATCAGTGGTGTCCGGGCTTCATCAATTAAAATGGAGTCGACTTCATCGACAATTGCATAGTTAAAGCCGCGCATGGCCATTTGGCTTTTATGGTATTTCATATTGTCGCGCAGATAATCAAAACCGAATTCGTTATTTGTGCCATAGGTCACATCACAGGCATAGGCCTGACGGCGGTCTTCATCAAGCATGTTGGCAATAATTGCGCCGACTTTCATATCCAGCGCCTCAAAAACAGGGCGCATCCAGTCACTATCACGCTCTGCAAGGTAATCATTTACCGTTACAACATGAACACCTTTGCCGCTGATGGCATTTAGATAGGCGGGTAGGGTCGCAACCAGCGTTTTACCTTCACCAGTACGCATTTCGGAGATTTTACCTTCATGGAGGACGATACCGCCCATAAGCTGAACATCAAAAGGTCTAAGCCCCAAAGCACGATGCGATGCTTCCCGAACCGTTGCGAAGGCTTCGGGTAACAGGCTATCAAGCGTATCTTTACCGGTATCAAACCGTGTTTTGAATTTCGCGGTTTGCTGCTTTAATTAGTCATCACTCAGCTTTTTGATTTGTTCTTCAAAGCTATTGATTTCACGGATCATCGGTTCGAGACGTTTTAATTGTCGTTCATTACTGGAACCAAAGATTTTGTAGGCAATTGATGTAAACATTATCTATCTTTTTTCTGTTTCCGTGGCGATCCGCTTAACCTTCATATGGCAACAGCAGATCGGCTCACTGGTTATCTTTCAACAAAAGATATAAAACCTTTTTCTACAAGGGTCAATGTGCCAATGGCACAGGGGGGGTGATATTTGCTTGACGCGGGCTTAATTTTCTCCTAAATGTAGGTTATGGTAAACTTTTTGAACCATAATCAGGAAAGATGGTCTAAAAAGCTCATGTCATTGTCGAAAGAGGCTATTGAGCTTGATAAACTGGGACTTCTGGCACGTCATATGCGCCAGATGGAAAAACATTTGCCTGAAGATGAGGTAAAACTCTTACTGCCTAACCTGCTTCTTATTGCAGGGGCGCTGAATAATCGCAGCTGTTTTGAGGCTGTTTTGCCCAAAATGCGTAATTTTAATAGCGCCACATGCCAGTCTATTTTTAGTCAATTGATCGAAAACAAAAATGATTCCCTGCGGAATGTCTTTTTAAATCACCTTAAGGTGTATGCACCGCAAAGCATCTATCAAAAATATAATACAGACCTGCTTCTGGAATATGGTGCGAAAGCGGGTCGGATGGATGTTCTGGATGAAGCCTTTGAAAACGGTGCCCAGTTGGTGTGTGATGAATTCGGTCAGAATAAGCCTCTTTGTGCCGCTATAAGTGCGATGAAGCTGGATATTGTTGAACGCCTGCTCAAAGAAAAGGCGCCGTTGAAAAACAGTATAATTATGATGAATAGTGCTTTTGAAAACGCAGGGCATAAAAATATTCTGCCTATGATTAAGCTTTTGTTGGGTCATGGCATGGAAGTTCAAGGTGCACAACAACATACAATCAGTAGATTCATGCTGCAAAGCCAGGATATGAGTGAAGAAACAGGCAGGCAAATTGATGAATTGCTGGAAGCCTGGCAAGAACGTAAAAAGTATATTAAATACCCTGTCCGCTTTAAAGACACTGTTACGATAAAAGATTTAACCACCTCCGTAACCCCACCAGAAACAGGCTATGAGCCTTTGCCCTGTATTTTCAAGAAAACAACAACGCTCCACCGTTTGGCATCTGCGGATCGCTTTGAAGAAGCAATCGCAATCAGCGAGAAAACCGGAGAGCCCTTGACCTATGAGCACCTTACGCGGCGTGATCTAAATGGTAATAGCGTTATAGATATTCTGGGTGCCAGAAATACACTTAATCTGCTGGAAAGATGCCCATTGGCGAAAGGTCAGGAGGGGCTTTTTCTATCTCTTATCAATGATATGCCGCCAATTTACCGCTGCCAGATTGATGCTGGCCGTATTAAGCATGCGCTGACGGCCCGGACTCTGGATCGTGTTCCGCGCCGCAACGTAGCCTTACGCCGCCGTACATTGTAAAATTTTCAAAGAAAACACGCTGATTTTTTCTTGCATCCTACACAAAACGGCGTACTTTAAACCTTGAATTCAAGCTTTCTTAAGGAGAATTAGAGAATGTCTAATAAATTAAAAATGGCAGGTGCCGTTTCAGCCTTGGTAATCGTCCTTGGGGCCGGTGCCTATTTTATATTCGGGAATTCAGCCAGCGTACATGCTGAAAATAACGAAGCGGCAACAGTTGCTATCGTTAATGGCAAGGAAATCACCCGTAAAGATGTTAATGATGTCGTCGAAACGCTACCGATGCAGCAAAATGCACCATTGGAAAAAATCTATCCAATGGTTGTTGATCAATTGATCAATGATATGCTTCTTGAGACCAAGATCGAGGAAACAAACATCAAAACGGATCCTGAAGTTCAAGAGCGCCTTGATATAGCACGGGAGCAAATCCTCCGTGATATATATATCGAACGTTATATTAAAGATGAAGTGAATGAAGCGACCGTTAAAGAAGCATACAAACGCTTGAAAGAAGAAGGCAAAAGCACAGAGGAAGTCCGTGCACGTCATATCTTACTTGAAAGCGAAGAAGAAGCACAAAAGTTGATCTCTGAGCTTGAAGACGGCGCCGATTTTGTTGCGCTGGCCAAAGCACATTCAACCGGTCCGACAGGCCCGCAAGGCGGCGATCTTGGCTACTTTACCAAAGATGCCATGGTTCCTGAGTTTGCTGAAGCTGCATTCAAGGCAGAGCCGGGCAGCTTTATTAAAGAACCTGTAAAGACGCAGTTCGGCTGGCATGTAATCTATGTCGAAGATAAACGTACTCAGGAAATTCCACCATTTGATGAAGTCAAAAAAGCCCTGCGTGGCCAGCTTAATCAGCGTGCCATGAACCAGTTGGTAGAAAACCTGCGTAAGGATGCTGAAATTCAGAAATTCACATTGGAAGGCGAACCCGCCAACTAATTGAAGAAAACGAGTAATAAAATTAAAGCGGAGAATGTAATATTCTCCGCTTTTTTTATGCTTTAGCTTAATTCAATAGGGGCTGTGGAGTATTGTAGGGCGTGTTTATAAATATCTTCTACCTGCGCATCGTGGATATCTAAATCACGCAGTTGTTTAACGGTGCGTTCAAGATATTCAAAGTTACTGCCGCGGATACCCTGGCCATCACGAATGATTCCTGCGGCCGTTTTTTGGCAGCGTGATGTCAGGTAATGGCCGGATTGCGGGTTGCAGATAAAAACGCAGGCCATGACTTTATGGTCAATATCATTATCGATGACGACGGGGATACGGCGGGGCAGGTAGGCATCTGAATTACCCATTTCACGCTCCCATAGGCTGTTTAAGGCCGCTGTCAGGTGTTCGGGCGCAATTTTAAAGGCAACCCCGCGGCATGATCCACCGCGGTCCAGACCCAATACCAGGCCCGGCTGTGTTGGCGTACCCCGAAAATGAAGGCATTTCAGGCAGAAACGTCGGTGATAGCCACATATATGTGCAGGCTTCATGTCTTCAAAAATGAATTCCGGGTTCCACATAAGCGAACCGTAGGCGAAAACCCAAATATCCTCATTGTCTTTGATTTTAAAGGCTTGATGGGGGGATAAGGCATTAAGCGGTGTCATGTTTTTATCCTGTTGTCTGTCTGTTTATAGTTAAGTGAAACGCACGAAGCCACGCTAAAAGCGCAGCCTTAACAGCAGCAACAACAACAGGATGCCGGAGCCAGCCGGCGAATATGAATGCGTTTTTTAAACATGGAGTAGAGTATACCAATATATGGCAAAAAAAACAAGCGGTAGATGGGATCAAGACCTTAGACCGACTCTTGAAAGTTTCTGGTATAAAAAAAGCTGGTAACGGGTTTGAATCTATTGCATAATGGAGTTGATGAAATATTCTTTTTGTCATTTTAAGCTACCATAGGGGACATCATGTCTACGAAATCATGTATGGCTATCTTGGGCGTAATGCTTGCGTCTACTGCACTTACGATTCCGGCAACAGCTAGTGCAGCACTGAAGGGGAACCTTGGAAATATCCGTCCATTGTCAGATTGGCGCATTGGTCAGGTTAAAGGGCCCACCGCTGAGGCACCGGGATATTGCGCGTCTGTAAACCAGTTTGAAAAAGGCATTGTCCTTGCGCTAGCACACAGTCAGGATGGCCATTTGTCATTGGCTATTGATTTTGCTCGCCCACATTTTCGTGCGGGTCAGACATATCCGGTCAGCTTAAAACATGGTGATGGTTATACGGTAAAAGCCAAAGGTCTTGGCGTTAATGACAAATCTCTGGTTATTCAGTTGGGGCAGGATCCTGTATTCCTGCGTGCTATGGCGCAAGAAGGCCATTTGATGATCGGCCTGCCGGATGTTGATATGAAGGTATCGCTGGTAACTTTCGAAAAATCAGCTGATAAGCTGGAAAGCTGCGTTGATAATCTGCCGCGTCCTGCAAAAAACATTCAACAGGTTCAGGCTGAACCGCCTGTGGAAGCGCAGGAAGAGGAAGTGCTGGAACAGCAGGCTCTATCCAAAGCCGATCCTGTGCCAGAAAAAGAAGTCCTGGTGACTGCAGAAGCCGTAGAAAAACCAGCGCCAAATCAGGCGCCCGAGCCTGCGCCAACACCAGATCAAATGCCAAAGCGCAAGGCGCCAGAATGGGGCGATATCACCTGGAGCAATGATAAAGAAGTTAAAGAAGAAATCGTCTGGAATAAACCTGCGCCATTAAAAGAAGATGTGCCGGATACTGTCTCTATTACGGCTAATCAGCCATCCGTCATGCCGGCACAGGCAGAAACAGACTTTGATAAAGTATTACAGAAGATTGACCGCGAACGGGCTGAAATGCTGGCGGCGGAAGATGACGAGATATCCCGGCTTGTAACCGAGCTTGATGGTCTGGTCGAGGCCAGCGCCGGAGGACAGGATGCCAGTCAGGGACAGGAAGATATGGCCCGGATTGAAGCTCTGCAGGAAAAGATCACAACGCTGATGGCGGAACGGGAAGCAGAACGTGAGCGTGCCAATCAACTTGCCGATAAGCTGTCAGATGTTCAAGCCGAACAGAAACAGGCCGTGATTGATAATGATGCCGCGCGCGAAAACCGTATCAAAGCGCTTGATCAAGTGGAAAAGGTTGATAAGACCCGCCCGGTTATGGTGCTGCAAGATGAATTATTGATGCGTCAGAGGGATCTGGAGCGTCAGGCGCGTGCGCAGGCCGAAGAAGCTGAATGGCTGGAACGCCGCCGCCTAGACGTTGAAAAGCGGATGGCTGAAGCAGGGAAACAAAACCCGTCCGAAAAGCTGGCGCAGCAGCTGAAAGGCTTAAAAGCTGAAAACCGGCAATTAAAGCAGGCCTATACCGAGGCTAAGGAAACAATAGGATCCTTAACGGAGCGTTCAAAGCAAGAGGCGCAAATAGACAAGCAGGCTGATAGCCTTGATATCCCAAGTGAAACAGCCGCGTCCAGTGATCTGGCTGATAAATTGAAAGCACAGGAGGATCGTCTGTCAGCGCTGAGCAATCAGCTTGATACGAAAGAGGGCGAAATCAGCCGCCTTCAGCAACAAGCCGATATGCAACAAACACGTGACGTAGCCTTGCAACAGGAAGCCGAACTGGAAGCGCAGGATTTACAAAACCGTGAAGCGCGATTGGAAACTTTGCGTAAACAGCTGAATGATCGCGAAAATGAGATTTCCCGCTTGCATGATGTATTGGAACAGGAAAAACAAAAAGAAAGCCAGAAACTGGTACAGCAGGATAATAACCCTGCCATAGACAGTGATGCACAGCTTCTAGCCGAGCAAGAACGCCAGCTTAAGGGCTTGAATAATCAGGTGGAGCGTAAGCGTACCGAACTTGAAAGCCTGCAAGCGGCCTTAACAGAGCAAAAGAAACTGCAACAGGAGTATCAGGCGCAGATTAACGGTAATCCTTATGGAAATAAAACACCGGATATTACTTGGAATGAAAGACCGACACCTCAACTGGCGGAAAAACAGCCGGAACAGAGTATTAAACCGGTCGCTACTATTCCGGAAACACAAGAAAACATACAGCCAACTTATGTAGAGTCTCGCCCTGCGCCGCGTCCTGAGACGACGGATAAAGTCGAAGTTCCGCAAGAAACTGCAGCAGCGCCCAATTCAGAAGGCCAAAAGAATGATAATTATCAGCGGGCAACTGATCTGGTCGAAGAATTAATGCATAAATATCAGCCCAATGCAGGCCGCGCAGCGACTTCAGATAGATTGTATCTGGAAGGCCGCGTTGAATCGGTTCATCAGCCTTCCGCGCTTTCTATATATAAAAATCAGAATATACAGTCACGTAATACGCCTGATAGCTTTTTTGTGCAATCGATTGAACCTGCGGCAGGTTCGGTTGACAAGGATATTAAGGATAAAACACAACAAGTGACCCGGTCCGGCAAACATGTGCTGATGCAGGATGTTGCTTTGACCCGCAGCCAGATGATAAATGCCGGCTTGCAGCAGATATTGGCGAAAGCTGATATTCAGGTCGGTGAATATAAAGATGATATGCGGCATGATGGCGTAGGTTATCAGCGCAATTGGACAACGGATGCTTTAAACGGACAATTCGCATTATACGAAAATATGTCTTCTGATCGCTTTATGACCTATATCAGCAATTTCCTGAATGCCTATACAAATCAAAACTGTGAAGGCAAACCTGTGAAACAGTTGCATATGGTTTCCAATGATGTCGTCACCGCAGAAATTTCCTGTGATGGCAATAATGTCTTTGGAGGGCTGGTTTTCTTTAAGGATGCATCGCAAGGTTTCTCTGTGGTCTCGCATAAGGGTGCGCTTGATACCGCAGCCGAGATTAAAAGCATAAATGCATCGCTTTCACAAAAACTGTTGCATAACAGCACACGGTTTCAAAACCTGCCTGACAGGGAAGATTTGACGTTGGATGTTATCTTTGATACCCCTTCTGATACAGTTTCAGAGGAGATACAGATATAAAACTCTGTAGAGAATGGTTATGTATTCAGACAGCTTTGGACGTATATGCTGTTTAAAGCGATTATGCACGGTGCTTGGTTTTGCCCTGATAGCGTCTATATACCATACAGCGGCTTTTGCCGAGGTTATAGAGCCTGTATCCGCATGGCAAACGCGCGTTTTAAAACCCAATCAATCATCAGATGGTATTCCGGTGCAGTATTGTACTTTGCGCGCGGATTTTGCCAATGGGGCTAATCTGGTCATTGCCCGTGATTTGTCAGGGTCAATGTCGGGAGCCTATCAGGTCAGAAACCATAAGATGCCACAGACCAGCGTAATTCAGCTGGATATGAATATCGATCAGACAGATTACCGTCACTATCAGGCTAAACCGGTGCAGGGGAATACCTTGATTTTCTCGATATCCCATGATTATGATCTGGTTGATAGCCTGATGGCGGGTAGCGAGCTTGCTTTCAGTTATCATGGTCATGAAACGGTTTACGGGCTTAAAGGATCGGCAGATGGTTTTCGTAGTTTAAATGCCTGTCTGCGCAATTTGAATAATGGTAATGCCTTGCCATGGCAAAGCGGTGTATCCGGCCCCGGGCCTTTATTGGCCCCGCAATTCAACACCTCTCGTAATAATATCCCTAAGACAGACGCATTTAATAATCCCGATAATACTTATATTATTGTACATCGCCCGAAAGCTGAACATCAAAACGTAGCGCCGGTAAAAGCTGATATGCCAAAGGTTGAGGCCGCCGCCGTTCGTCCTGTCGAAGCGGAACCTATAGCCGAGGCTCCTTCCGTAAATAAGCCTGCGCCAGAGCCGCAAATCTGCAAGATTGAAAACAGCGATGCTATAAAAAGGTCTTTATTACGAAATTTAATATCGCAGGATGTTCAGTCGCGTATAAAGCTGGCCAGTGGTGCTGAAATGGACATTCAGCAACAGCAGGCTACGGAATCCATTAACTGGACAGCAGGACAGGTGCAGGCTCATTTGAGCATAGTACCGTTGACCGCTGCCAAAACAGGGGACGAGACCGCCTCGCGTATTCTGGATGATCTGCACGCTGCCTGCGGCGGTAGTTTTGTTATTGAAAAAAGAAAACAGTATCTGGCCCAAGGGGTTCGGGTTGATGAGTATCAGGCCGTTTGCACAATACAAGATCAGTCAGGCATGGCAAATATCAGTTTTTTATCTGATGGCTTTGAAACGGCGATTCTTTCTTTTGAAGGGAATTTGGCTGATGCCGGAGCGATCTTGGCTTATAAATCAATGATCCTTGGCGGGCTGTCCAGCCCCTTATAAATGCCCCGTTATATCTTTCACTCACGCGGTTTCTTAGGCCGTGTTTCAATATTTTTTGACAATATATAAAATTTTATGAAAATGCTTTATGAATTTAGTAACTTTTGGCAGGTATACTCATAATTAATAAAAAAAATGAGTAGGGGATATCTAATGGGGGAGCCACAAGAACAGTACGAAAAGCTTTTAAAAGCGCTGTCTTGCGCGGGCGATATACCATATGTCTGGAATACAAAAACTGACAGCATTGAATGGTTGGGTAACTTTGATGCTTTTATAGAGCAAAAATCAGGTCATAAGCTTAAAGCGCCAGTAAATAATCAGGATATCTATGAACTGTTGGGCCCGCAGGATATGGCAGAGCGGCAGACAAAGCTTGAATCTTGTGTGGGGTCTTCGAAGAATAATCTGGATTGTGAATATTTCATGCATCTTCCTAACGGTAAAGAGCTGTTAGTTCATGATACGGCGCAAGCCCAGAAGGACGAGAAAACCGGCACAATTTTCGTCTATGGTGTATTGCGGAAAATGGCGGAAGGCCATCAAAGCCGCAAAGATATATTAAGACGTTTAAAAGAAGACAAACTAACAGGCTATTTAAACCGGAGTGCTTTTCGTGAAGTCGTTGAAAATGACATGCAAAACAAACCCGATAATAGCGGGGCTGTATTATTGATCGGTATTGATCAGTTCAATATCTATAATGAGGCTTTTGGTGCCGAGGATGCCGATAATATTATTATCGCTGTTGGCGCACGGTTAGAAAAAATATCTTCCGCTTTTGAAGATGCCACCTTGGCACGGGTTGGTGGAGATCGTTTTGCGGTCTATGTGCCGGAAATCACACCACATGAAACCACTGTTTTTGCGCGTAATGTCTTCTCTTCATTAGGGGCAACACAATTGATGACCCCCAATGGCCCCGTGCGCGCTAATGTTTCGATTGGCAGTGCCCGCACACCTGAAAATAATGTATCCGGTCAGGATATTGTTAACCGCGCTGAAACGGCGATGCAGATTGCCAAATCGCAGGGGCGTGGCTGTTACGAGCCGTATCTGGTATCCGAAGATGAGCAGGAACAATGCCGTAAATGGCTGCGGACAGGGGATGATCTGTTTGTCGCCTTGAACGGAGACCGTCTGGTGCTGGCGTATCAGCCGATTGTTGATGCAGGCACGGGCAAACCGGCTTTATATGAATGTCTGGTGCGTATGATCAGACCGAAAAAAGATGGTACGGGTAACGAGCTTGTCGCTGCCGGTGAATTTATTCCCGCTGTTGAACGGTTGGGGCTGTCACGGGTTCTTGATGTTTATACCTTGAAAATGGCTGTTAATGAACTGAAAGAAAACAAGGATCTTAGCTTTTCTGTCAATATTTCAGCGTATACCATGTCGGATAAAGACTGGCTGCGGACTTTGGTATCATTGGTCAAAAATGAGCCGAAAGTTGCTGACAGACTGATTATAGAAGTAACGGAAACCGTTGCTATGAATGATATGAAGCAAGCCCGCAACTTTGTCGAAACGCTGCAATCAATGGGCGTTCGTATTGCTTTGGATGATTTTGGTGCCGGATTTACATCTTTCAGCCAGATTAAAACCCTGGGTGTTGATTTTGTGAAGATTGACAAGTCTTTTGTTAAAAATCTGGGCAGTTGTAAAAAAGACCAGACTTTCGTCCGCTCGCTTCGCGATCTAGCGGAAAGCTGCAATATCACTACGATCGGCGAGGGGGCAGAAACCAAGGCAGAGGCTGAAATGCTGCGCCGTGATGGCATCAACCTGATTCAGGGACATGCATATGGCTTTCCATTAATTGATCCGCCGTGGAAAAGGAAATCTCCGACATGGACCCCTAATCCGCACCAGTTAAATTAACAGGCCTAACGCGGGTTATGAGTGAGCCTTGAAATAACGAATGCAGGCATCTTGCAGGGCTTGAGTTAGCGCCGCGCCTTCGGTGCTATCGTTTCCTTTGATATCTTTGTTAATGACGGCTTTTAATGCCATTTTGTGGGCCGATATAATGTCATAGGCATCATCATCGAGTGCCTTGATAACTTCCAGAAAATTGATGGCTCTGCTCGATATTTCTGTGATCAGCGGGTATTTAAACATGCCGCCCTGAGATTTTAACTGTACCAACGGAAAAAGCAGAGCTTCAAAGGCATCATCGTCATCAAGACCCTGATCCTGTAGCTTGGCGCAGCTGTCTTCCAGCATTTGCAAATAGGTCTCTGCAATCGGCGTGAAATTGGTTTTATCCTGCTTTATATGCTGTTCAGCTTTTTTAATAAGCTTTGGATCAATGCCGCCTGATCCGACCTTTTTTTTGATTTCATGTGGTGGTGTGATCAGTTCGGCATCGCGGTGCCTTTCATAACCCTCGAAATAGACAGTTTTGTCGTGCTGGCGGTTTTTATCATTCATAGATGCATACTCATTCAATATATTTCAAATTATTCTTATTTAGGTTTTTTGGTTATTTCACGGGCAACGTCACTGGCGCGGCGGGGGCGTGCTTTACTTTTACGGCGGTCTTTACCTGTAAATTCATTGCTTTTACGGCGACGATCCGGACCAAAGAAATTCGGAGCCTTGATAAACTGGCGTGGCTGTTCAATGATGGCTTCAATTTTTTTGTATAAAGTCGAAGCTGTATAGGGTTTTACAACAAATTCGGATACGCCTGAATCTCGGGCCATAATAACCCGTTTCTTTTGGCTGTAGCCAGTCATCATAATAATAGGGACATAAGGATTGGGACTATCGGGCGATGTTCGTATTTTACGGGTCAGGTCAAGGCCACTGGATTCATCGGCCAACCAGTCAACGATGACCAGATCCGGTTGTGAGAGTTGAAATTCACGAAAGCCGTTCTTGGTGTCATAGGCAGAAATAATCCGTCCAATGCCAAATGAACTCAGCACACCTTTGGTTAAATCGAACATCGCATGATTGCTTTCGACGATCAGAACCGTAAGTTTTTCAAACTGATATGACATTGGCTGGACGTTCCCCTGAAACGGTAAACCCATACTAAAGTCAATGCTATCATGCTTCAATTTTAATGTGTAGGGGAATTAATGGGGGAATTCGCTTGCTTGCACCGTGCTGAATGTCCTAAGATTGGAACAGACTGGGAACATGAGAATCAAAACAGACAATCAGGAAAACAATGGCAGGACATTCCAAATTTAAAAATATTCAACATCGTAAGGGCGCACAGGATAAGAAACGCGCCAAGGTTTTTAACAAGCTCGGACGGGAAATCACCGTTGCTGCAAAACTGGGAACACCGGATCCGGATATGAATCCGCGGTTGCGGCTGGCAATCCAGACGGCACGGAAAGAAAACATGCCAAAAGACCGGATTGAGCGCGCGGTCAAAAGCGGTAGCCCAGGCGGTGATGACGCCAATTATGAAGAAATCCGCTATGAAGGGTATGGTCCGGCCGGAATTGCCATTATTGTCAGTGCCCTGACCGATAACCGTAACCGTACGGCAAGCGAAGTGCGCACAGCCTTCACAAAGCACGGTGGCTCACTTGGCGAAACCAATTCAGTCAGCTTTATGTTTGATCAGGTCGGTTCGATTGTTTATCCGCTGACCGTCGCCAATACAGAAACCATGTTCGAGGCGGCTGCCGAATTTGGCGCCCAGAATGTCGAGACGGATGATGAATATCACGAAGTCATCACCGATCCGAATGATTTTGGCGATGTTAGCGCTGCGCTTGAAGAAAAATTCGGTGAGGCCGAACAGGCAGGTTTGGTTTGGAAACCCCAGAATACCGTGGCACCTGACGAAGATGCGGCGGCCAATTTGCTAAAGCTGATTGATGCGCTTGAAGACAGTGATGATGTTCAGCATGTTTATGCTAATTATGACATTGATGACGAGACGATGGAACGGTTGCTAGGGTAACAACCGGAAATAAATAACCGGCCAAAGACGGTTGGTGGATTTAGAAAAGGAATGCGGATGCGTATACTTGGCATTGATCCCGGTTTGCAGCATACAGGCTGGGGGATTATAGATTATATTGGTAATACCCCCAAACATCTGGCCAATGGTACAATCAGCACATCAGCCAAACAGCCAATGGCCGCAAGGCTTGCAAAAATCTTGCGCGAACTGGAGCAGGTTATTGGTCTGTGGAGTCCGGTTGAGGCTGCGATTGAGGAAACTTTTGTAAATGTAAATCCGGCATCGGCCTTGAAACTCGGACAGGCGCGCGGCGTTGCCATGAGTGTGCCGGCATTATTGGGCCTGAGTGTTGCCGAATATGCACCGAATGTTATTAAAAAATCTGTCGTTGGCGCGGGGCATGCCGGTAAAGATCAGGTTCAGATGATGATCGGCGTTTTGATGCCGGGGGTTGATTTGTCCTCTGCCGATGCTGCGGATGCATTGGCGATTGCAATCTGTCATGCCCATCATCGTGATGTGCCTGTAATAAAAGAGACCGTAAAAGGATATACAGCATGTTTGCCAAGCTGACCGGTACTATTGACAGTATTCACAGTAATAACGTTATTCTTGACGTAAACGGGGTCGGTTATCTGATCTCGGCCTCCAGCCGGACGCTTGATAAAATTGGTGGTACGGGCGATCGGGCCGGATTGTTAATTGAAACGATTGTTCGCGAAGACGCGATCAATCTGTTCGGTTTTGCCGATGCGGAAGAAAAAGAATGGTTTAACCTGCTTTGCACGGTTCAAGGGGTTGGCGCCAAGGCTGCGCTTGCCATTCTGGCCGTTGTCTCGCCAGAGGAACTGCCGACAGTGGTCGCTGCAGAGGATAAAGCCGCGATCAGCCGTGCTGATGGGATCGGACCCAAACTGGCAACCCGTATTGTTACCGAACTCAGGGAAAAAGCCGGTAAAATGATGATCGGTCATACCGCCAGCACAACAGCCCGTACAGCGGGAACCGGGACATCTTCGGGTCTGCCCCCTAGCGAGGGTGGAAATCCGGTTATGGCGGCAAATGGTGATGCCGTATCTGCCTTGGTTAATCTGGGTTATGGCCGCGCCGAGGCCTTTACGGCAGTAACAAGAATAAGCCGTGATCTGGGCGAAAATGCCGGTGATGTCGAAATACTGATCCGTGAAAGCCTGAAGGAGTTAAGCGCATGAGCATTGGAACCGCAGCCGAAGATATCGAGCGCGATATTTCCGGTATTCAGCAAGAACAGGATCAGGATGAAATTGCACTACGTCCACAGAATCTGGATGATTTTATCGGCCAGCCCAAGCTTCGTGAAAACCTGAAGGTCTTCATTAAATCTGCGAACAAACGATCAGAAGTGCTTGACCATGTGTTGTTTTTCGGCCCCCCTGGTTTGGGAAAAACAACGCTAGCCCAAATTGTCAGTCGGGAACTCGGCGTTGGTTTCAGGTCAACATCGGGTCCGGTCATTGCCCGCGCGGGGGATCTTGCAGCGTTGCTGACCAATCTTCAGCCACATGATGTTTTGTTTATCGATGAAATTCACCGTCTGAATCCAGCTGTTGAGGAAATTCTCTATCCAGCGATGGAAGATGGCCAGCTGGATATTATCATAGGCGAGGGGCCGGCCGCACGCTCGGTCAAAATTGATTTGCCGCCCTTTACCTTGATCGGGGCGACAACTCGCTCCGGTCTATTGACGACACCGCTACGTGACCGGTTTGGTATTCATCAACGGTTGGAATTTTATGGCACCGAAGACCTGTCAATCATCGTCTCGCGTCTGGCGCGGTTGCTTGGGATTGGCATTTCAGATGACGGGGCAATTGAAATTGCCCGCAGATCACGTGGTACGCCGCGCGTTGCGGGGCGATTGACCCGCCGTGTCCGTGACTTTGCCTCGGTCGCTGATGCGACTGAAATCACCTCTGCAGTTGCTGATCATGCTTTGCGTCAGCTTGAAATCGATCACAGTGGTCTTGATTCAATGGATCACCGTTATATGAGCTGTATTATTGATAAATATGCCGGTGGTCCGGTCGGCGTTGATACGATTGCTGCGGCCTTGTCCGAACAGCGGGATGTTATCGAAGATGTGATTGAACCCTATCTTTTGCAACAGGGGTTATTACAGCGCACACCACGCGGACGGATGATTTCGGATTTCGGTTATAAATACTTGGGGCTTGAAACACCGGGCGGACAAACCCGCGGCATCGATACAGAAGATTTGTTTCAGCCTGAATAAACAAAGCCTTTGATTATATAAAAGGCAATCATAATTTCGCCATATTCTAGAGCATAATATAAGCTGTATTATCCTTTCAGGGATGACAAAGCCAACAAACTCGACTAAAACAGTAACATGACCACACACAAACTACCCATTCGTATTTATTATGAAGACACTGATGCCGGATCGGTTGTGTATCACGCCTCTTATTTGCGCTTTGCCGAACGTGCACGTTCAGAAATGCTGCGTGATATGGGCTATGATCATGCCCGCCTGCTAAAGGAAAAAGCCATCGGTTTCGTCGTTCGTAATCTGGAAATTGATTATCTGCGTCCGGCGGTTCTTGATGATCTGCTAGAGGTACATTCATCCGTGACCCGTATCGGCGGCGCCAGTTTCGATTTGCAGCAAACTGTTTTCCGCGGGGATGAAATGATTGCCGATATCAAGGTTGTGCTGGTTTGTATGGATACAAAGACTTTTAACGCGGCGCGCCTGCCAGAAGATATGCGCACATTATTCAAGAAAAATCTAAGCCAAGAAGGAGAAACAGTAGATGTCTGATCGTACGGTGGATGCCGTCTCTTTAGGGGGCTCTGTGGCTCATGACATGTCGATATGGGGTCTGTTTCTGCAGGCTGATTTCGTCGTCAAAGCAGTAATTCTTGTGCTGCTTTTTTCATCAATCTGGTGCTGGGCAATTATCTTTGAAAAGATGCGCAGCTTTAAACGGTTGAATGCCAAAGCAACAAAATTCGATACGGCTTTTTGGTCAGGAGAGGCGTTGGAGCGTTTGTATGAGCGTATCCAAAAGAAACCGGCCGAACCGATGGCGCGGACCTTCTGTGCAGGTATGCAGGAATGGAAGCTAAGCGCTGATGGCGGCAATCATGAAGGCGATCTGAATGCCAGCCTGCATCAACGTATTGACCGTGCCATGGCGACGACCATAAACCGTGAAATTGCCAAGCTGGAACGGTATATGACATTCTTGGCGACTGTTGGCTCTACTGCACCTTTTGTTGGTTTATTTGGGACTGTTTGGGGGATCATGAACAGCTTTGCTGCTATTGCCGGATCTCAGAACACCAGTCTTGCTGTCGTGGCGCCTGGTATTGCTGAAGCATTGTTTGCGACGGCTCTGGGGCTGGTCGCTGCTATTCCGGCTGTGGTCGCTTATAATAAGTTTTCGACGGATCTGCAACGTTATGCAGACCGGCTGGATGCCTTCTCGTCAGAATTCAGCGCTATATTAGGGCGTCATTTCGAGCAAACCCGCCGCCAGAATGGCCGGGGCAGGGGGGCTGCATAATGGGCGCTCAGCTACAAGGACGTGTTAACAGCGGTCATGGCCGCCGCCGGTCGCATCGGCCAATGGCAGAAATCAACGTTACGCCCTTTGTGGATGTGATGTTGGTTCTGTTGATTGTCTTTATGGTCGCAGCGCCGCTTTTGACCGCCGGTGTTGCGGTTGATCTTCCCGATGAATCCGCCGGTGGCCTGTCACATCAGGATAATTCACCTGTTGAAATTTCCGTGGAACCAAACGGCAAAATTTATATTGGTAAGACCGAAGTTACGGTAGATCGTCTAACGGGGCTGCTTGCTGCTATTGCGGAAAAGAATGTTGAACGCCGGATATATATTCGGGCGGACAAAGGGCTTTCTTATGGCACCGTAATGCAGGTCATGGCAACAGTTAATCAGTCCGGTTTCACCCGGGTCGCACTGATTACGGATTCTAACTAAAGTTAACGGGGGAGAAGGGTTATAAAATCTATGCGTCTCCGCAGCCTGTTTACATCATCGATTTTTCATATCGCAATCGTTGTGCTGTTAACGGTCGGGATCACGTTTAGCTCGGAGCGCGAGATCAACCTGCCGCCACCTATGGTCGTTGAATTTGCCGAAGTGGCAGAAAAGACGGAAACACCCAAGCCTGTCGTCAAACCACCGACGCCAAAAAAACAGAAAACAGAAGCCGAACCAAAGCGGCAGGATGACAAACCGAAGCCGGCACCGACCAATACCTCGAATGCGCCGGTAACACCGGTTGAAAAGCCACCTGAAAACAAACCCGAACCTCCGCCGCCGGCACCAGAGGTACGGCCAAAATCTATTGCCAAGCCGGATGCACCGCCTAAGCCAAAGCCTGAAGAACGTCACAAAAAAGCATCTGAAGAACAGCAAGAGCCGGATAAGAACAAAGAGCCGAAAAAAGCTCCGGTTCCGCAGCGTGATTTCAGCTCCGTTCTTAAAAACCTGGCTGAAAACGAAGAAAAGCCCGAAGAGGCAGAGAAAGCCGATGAGGATGCCGCAACAGCAGGTCAACAGGCGCCATTGGGAAGCCAGTTGACGATCAGCGAGCTTGATGCCCTGCGTCGTCAGCTGGAAGGGTGCTGGAATGTGCCAATAGGTGCACGTGAGGTTGACGATATGATTATAGATGTTAATTTAATGGTCAATCGTGACAGAACGGTAAGGGAGGTTAATGTCGTTAATATGGCCCGTTACAGAAGAGACAGTTTCTTCCGTGCTGTTGCTGATTCTGCGATGCGTGCCGTGCGTTCACCATCCTGTTCACCGCTAAACCTGCCTGAAGACAAGTATGAAATGTGGCAAAATATTATTGTAGAATTTAACCCTAAGGAAATGTTCTGATGAAAAACAGTATTTTAAAAACCTTTGCCGTTTTGGCCGTTATGCTGATTATGTTGCCGCAAATGGCAGCAGCGCAGCTCAAAGTCGATGTTCATCGTGGGCAGGTCAAGGCCATTCCCGTGGCTGTACCTGATTTTGCCGGTGGTAATAGTCAGGAACTACAGACTTTAGGCCGTAAGCTTTCCTCGGTTATTACCAGTAATCTTGTGAATTCGGGGTTATTCACAGCGTTAGACCCAAAAAGCTTTGTTCAATCTTCGTCCACTGTTTATCAAAACCCGCATTTTAACGACTGGCGTGTCCTGAACGCTCAGGCTCTGGTCGCCGGTAAGGTCACAAAATCCAGCGATGGCCGGACGAAAGTTGAATTCCGTTTATGGGATGTGTTTGCCGAAGAACAAATGGTCGGCATGGCCTATATGACAACGCCGGAAAACTGGCGTCGTATTGCGCATATTATTTCTGATGAAATTTATAAGCGCATGACGGGGGAAGACGGGTATTTCGATACACGGATTGTCTATGTTTCTGAAACCGGCCCTGCGAATGCGCGGATAAAGCGTTTGGCGATCATGGATCAGGATGGCCATAACCACCGTTTTTTGACCGATGGTAAAACACTGGTTCTGACACCGCGTTTTTCACCGACCTTACAACAGATCACGTATATGGCCTATTACAACAATAAACCACGCGTGTACCTGT
>Ga0136590_1000431_pt1 | contig 19636 bp, 23 predicted proteins | sample AntRauMFilla3765_FD_104934 | JGI IMG/M metagenome (GOLD analysis project Ga0136590, IMG submission 104934) | Saline lake microbial communities from Rauer Islands, Antarctica - Metagenome Filla 3 #765 | ecosystem: Environmental > Aquatic > Non-marine Saline and Alkaline > Saline | place... | reverse complement strand
CTGCTGCGAGTCCCCGAGTCCGAGCACGAAGCTCGCGATAACGGCTGCGAGGATGACTGTGATAGCCACCATCAGGATGACCCCGATGACCGGCGATACAGCCTCGTCATCTTGTAGTAGTTTTTTGATATCCATTGTATTCTTGCCAACACACCGCGTGTGCCCGAGTCGTTCACCGCGTTCCCGCGCAGTGGACCCCGTGGGTGTGTTGTCTACTCACCATGTGGGGTCGTAAGTTATACCCACCCTACGTTTCACGGGTTCAGGACGGCCTTGAACACCGTCAAGAGTGGCCTGTACTGCCGAAATTCCTGTTAGCGAAAAAGAAGGGTCTGTCAGGGTTCTACACCCTGATTTATCATCGTTGATTGCCGAAGACCTCAACGGTTCTCGCCGTCGTCGAACTCCGAGAGCGTCATCTCCCGCGCGACCAGCGTGTGATAGAGCGCTGACACTGTGAGGACGATCGCGAACAGCGTCGCCCAGACCAGCGCGGGGATGACGGTGAAGGGGTAGACGCCGACCCACAGCACCGTCACGACGGCGAGGCTGATAGCGCCAAAGGAGAGGTAGTACTCGCGCCACGGGAACTCTCCCTGGGGAACGATCTCCAGGTAGACGGTCAGTTCCGCCGTCTGGTCGGTGGTGGTGATGATGCCCGCGTCACTGTCGTACTCGACGATGCCCACCTCGTCCATCTGGGGGAGGTGTGACTGCTGGAGCGTGGTGTAGACGCGCTTGCGCTGGGCGCTGGTGACGTCGTCGGTGGGACAGTCGTACTCCGCGGCGGCGACGTGGTCGGCCAGATCACCCAGCGAGACCGGCCCGCCGTGCTGGCGGAGATACTGGAGGACGTGGCGACGGCGTTCGTTCTGGAGGACGTCGAATATCTCCTCGTTCGAGAGCCCCTCCTCCGAGTCCGCGCGCCGGATTTGCTGACTCATCGAACACGCTCACCTCGACCCCGGGGCGATGCCATCCTACCACGCAGTGAGAGACATGAGCTAATAATGTTGATGGTCGATTTGAATAATTACCGTTCGACTGACGTGTTAGTCCGTCCAGATGCCGGATTTTCGGTGTCGTCGTCCTAGGCCTCGCTGCCGCGCCAGGTCGCGACCGTCGTCGAACCACCGTCGGTCGCGTGGACGAGCCGCACGGTCGCGTCGTCGTCGACCGTGACGGTCGCGCTCGACCCGGCAGCCAGGTCGCCACTCCAGCCGAGCTCGCCCTCGTCGGCCGACCCACCGGGCTGGGCCCTGACCTCCAGATTCGACGCGTCGATGGTGTCACCGCCGGCGTGGGTCATCGTCAGCGCGCCGTATTCGCTGGAACTGGAACTGGAGATGTCCTCACCACTGCTGGTGCCGGGCTCGTAGTCGAACGCGAACGACGCCTGCGGGGCCGTCGTGATGAGCCCCTCTTCGGCGCCGATCACCACCCCGGCGGTGACGGCGGCCAGAGCGACGCTGATGGCAAACAGCAGGACGACGCCGATGACCGGCGACACCGCGTCGTCGCCCGGCCGACAGGTGCGAGCCCTCATCGATATGTTTCTCTCCGGACTAACCGAAATAAGTCCAGCTATTATATGATAGTTAGGAACTGACAGAAGGCAAATAGAAGAACCGAAGGGCCGGATTCGGGTCGGCCCGTCTCCGCGGCGAGTCTACAGGTCGACGGTCGACTGGCCGAGAGTGGCGCTGCTGCCCTCGCTGGACCAGGTGACGCGGACAGTGTCGCCATCTTCGATGGCGCTATCATCTGTCTCGACGACTTCGTACTGGCTACCAGCAGTGACCGTGTCGCCAGGGATGGCACCCTCGTCGCTCTCAGAGGCGAAATCACCGGTGTAGTCGTCACGTGGGTCGTTGAGTACCGCCGTGCCATCGACTGATATCTGGATGTCGGAGCGAGCGACCGAGTCACCACCGTCGTGGGTGACAGTGATCGCGTCGTCAACGGCTGTACCGGTACTCTCAGTGTTGTACGCGTCGTCCTGAGAGTCGAACGAGAAGCTCGCCTGGGGCGACTGGTTACTCAGCGAGTCGCCGAGTCCGAGCACGAACGTCGCGATGACGGCCGCGAGGATTACTGTGATTGCGACCATCAGGATGACTCCGATGACCGGTGATACTGCGTTGTCGTCGTCAAGTAGCTTTTTTAATTGCATAAGTTCATAACAGGTTTAAATGCGATTGAAGAGTTGACTAGCAGGATTCGGACCGGAGCGTAGCCGAACTGCCGTCGGCCCGCCACGTGAGTGGCGCCTGAGAATCGCCAAATTCGTCAACGATGATATCTCCAGCCGAGTAATCGTTGGGTCGAGGGGTACTGCTATCGTTAGCCAGGTACAGATTGTCACCTACAAGCTCATCGCCGCCGTCGTGCACAAGTGAGTCACCGTCGCACGTAAAGCTCGCCTGTGGAGCGTTGTTACTGAGTGAGTCACCGAAACCGAGCACGAACGTCGCGATGACGGCCGCGAGGATGACCGTGATGGCCACCATCAGAATGACGCCGATGACCGGCGACACCGCGTCGTCGTCTTGTATGAGTGTTTTCAGATCCATTGTTGTGTCCGACACGTCCCGGGACAGTGGTACCACACGGCAACCAGTTACGTCCCAGTCGTGTCCCTACCACCAGAATTAGGGCAGATACGTATAAAGGTACAGTACCGATTATCCGTTGTGAAAACACCCTTCGTCTTCAGGGCAGTAGCAGTAGCACTACTGTCACGAAAACGGCCAATACGAGGATACTGAGCCCGATACCGGCCCGAAGCGGGTTCGAGCGGTCACCGTCGACGAGCCCCTCGTAGACGGTATCAGGATCTGTAACTGAGTTGACGACGCCGCCCGCAGCGGCGACGGCCGCCCGGTCGGCAGCGGCGTACAGCTCGGTGAGGCCGACGACCAGCCCACGAGTGCCGTAGAACACGGCGGGGTTGGTGAGCCGGTCGATATCGGGCACCCGCCCGAGTTTCGAGAGCGGCTTTTTCGTGAGGGCGAAGGCGACGAGCCCGATGACCCCGAGCAGTGCGCCCTCGACGACGTGGGGGACGGTGTAGGTCGTGTACACCTTCTCGACGGCCGCCTCGCTGGTCACGTCGAAGGGCAGGAGTGCGAACAGCGACGCGTCGGAGAGCCCGTAGAACACACAGAGGACGGCGACACCGACCATCGCCACGCTCTGGCCGCGGTTGGCGTCCTCGACCTCGCCGTCGTACTCGCCGTGGAAGAAGGCGTAGTAGCCGAACTTGATGAACGACATGAACGTCCCGACACCGCCAAGCAGCAGGAGCCACTCCAGGGTGGTGAACTCACCGAGCGGCAGCGGCCCATCGACGAAGGTGTAGTGGGCGCCGTCGATGACGATACCCTTCGAGACGAAGCCGTTGAACCCGGGGAAGCCCGCAATCGAGAGCGCGGCGACGGTGAAGGCGCCGGCCGTGATCGGCATCTGTCGGGCCAGCCCGCCCAGCTTCTTCAGGTTCTCCTCGCCGGTGCGGTAGACGACGACGCCGGCGGTCATGAACAACAGCCCCTTGTAGAGGATGTGGTTGAACACGTGGGCGAAGGCGCCGGCCTGCGAGAGGGCCGAGCCGATGCCGACACCGGCGATCATGTAGCCGACCTGTGACTGGATGTGATACGAGAGCAGCCGTCGCATGTCGTTCTGGAACAGCGCGTACGTCGCGCCGAAGACGGCCATCCCGCCGCCCATGTAGGCGATAGCGACGTTGCCGTCGGGGAACGCCCGGTACATCCCGTAGACGCCGGTCTTCGTGGTGAACACACAGAGGAAGACGCTGGCGGCGATGTGTGGCCGCGGGTAGGTGTCTGGCAGCCACGCGTGCAGGCCGATGAAACCGACGTTGACGCCGATACCCACCGCCGCGAGCGCCGCGGGGAGACCGGGTGCGATACCCGCTGTCTCGGGCCCACCGGGTACCGACCCAAAGAGGAAGGTCCCCTTGATGGCGTAGTTCTGCAAGATTGCGGCCATCAGCAGCGTCCCGCCGATACCGTGGAAGATAGCGTAGCGGTAGCCCGCACGGACCGCTTTCCCGCGGTAGTGCCAGACGAGCAGCGTGCTCGTGACGGCCATCAGCTCCCAGAAAAAGAGGAGTGTGAGCCAGTCGCCGGCAAAGACCGCGCCGAAACTGGTGGCGACGTAGGAGTACGCGAAGGCGGTCTGGACCCCCTCGGCCTCGCTGGCGTACGAATAGAGGACCGCCGCGACACCGATGATGCCGAAGATGACACCCATCAGTCGGGAGAACGGGTCGACGTTCAGCAACACGGCGTCGAAGCCGAGGAACGTCGTCCGGAGGAAGGCGCCGCTGGGCACCGCCCACGCCCACGCGAGCGCCGCCGCGGAGGCGACGATACCGAGCGCGTGGCCGGCCTTGCGCGGGAGGACACCGATGGCTATCGCGACGGCGAGCAACACGACGACGGGCGGCACTGCAGTCAGGGGATCCGCCATCAGCCCATCACCCCCGGGAGCCCGCCGACGACCGTCTCGACGACGCGCAGGAACACCGCCAGCCGCGGCGCGATACCGAGCGCCAGCGACAGCGTCGCCGCCGTCAGAATCGGGCCGAGCATGAACCAGGTGCTCTCCCCGCCCAGCCAGCTCCGGCGTTCCCAGCCGCCCTCTGGCGGCCCGCCGTGGTGTTCCTCGTCCTCGTGGCGTTTGCCCAGATGGTCGACGTGTGCGGGGTCGGGTGCCGATTCGTCGGCGTCCGCAGCCGGTTCCGCTGCAGCGTCGTGGCGGTCGTCAGCTGGCTCCCCCCGAGTCAGGTCGGGCGAACCGGACCCGCTTGCCTCGGGTTCGTCGTGTTCGCCTTCCCCTCCATCAGCCACCATCGCCTCGTTCCCACCGAAGACGGCGCCGACAAGGGGTTTCTCGTCGTGGTGCTCGGGCGTCTCGAAGTACGCCTGATAGACGATGGGCCAGAAGTACGCGATGTTCAGGACGCCCGAAACCAGCAGGGCGGCGGCGAAGATAGCCTGCCCGCCCTCCAGCGCGCCGATGACGAGATACCACTTGCTGACGAAGCCCGCGACCAGTGGGATGCCGGCCATCCCCGCCGCGGCGACGCCGAAGGCGGCCATCGTCAGCGGCATCCGTCGCCCGATGCCCGCCATATCGCTGATGTCGTCCGTGTGGGTCTCGACGTGGATAGCCCCCGCACAGAAAAAGAGGGTGAGCTTCATGAACGCGTGGGCGGGGATGTGGAGCAGCCCCCCTATCAGCGCGTTCCCCTCCAGCAGGGCCAGCCCCAGGACGATATAGGAAAGCTGACTGATGGTCGAATACGCCAGCCGGCGCTTGAGGTTGTCCTGGCGCAGAGCGATGACACTGGAGGCGAGCAAGGTGAACGCGGCGACCGCGGCCAGCGGCAGTGCGACGCCCAGCTCGGCCATGAGGTCGGTGCCGAAGACGTCGAGGACGACGCGGGCGATACCGAACACGCCGCTCTTGACGACCGCGACGGCGTGGAGGAGTCCCGAAACCGGCGTCGGCGCGACCATCGCGTCGGGGAGCCAGGAGTGGGCCGGCATCAGCGCGGCCTTCACGCCGAAGCCGGCCGCGAGCAGGGCGAACGCGGCTTTCGCGAGCGTGGGGTCGGCCGTCGCAAGCGCCGCGATACCACCCGGCGTGAACGCGGTCGTCCCGGTCAGGAAGTAGACCAGCAGCGTCCCGCCCAGCACCGCGACCCCGCCACCGAAGGTGTAGGTGAGGTACTTCCGGCCGGCGGCGCGGGCCTCGTCGGTCTCGTCGTGCGTGACCAGCGGGTACGTCGACACCGTCAGAAGTTCGTAGAAGACAAAGAGGGTCAGGAGGTTCGCGCCGAAGGCCACGCCGATAGCCGTGGCGACGCTGGCCGCGAAGGAGGCGAAGTATCTGGTCTGGGCGTGCTCGCTCAGCCCCCGCATATAGCCGATGGAGTAGAAGCTGGTGACGACCCACAGCAGGCTCGCGAGCAGGCCAAAGAGGACGCCCAGCGCGTCGGCCTGGAGCTCGAAGGCGAGCCCGTTGCCCAGATCGAACAGTTCGGTGGTGTAGGTCGTGCCCGACAGCACGCCCGGCACCATACTGGCGACGATGGCGAGTTTCGCGCCCGCCACGGTGAGGGTGACGCCCTCGCGGACGTTCGGCTTCGATTTCAGCGAGAGAATCACGGGGATAGCCAGCGCTGAGACGAGCACGGCAGCCAGCGGTCGGAGGGAGGCGACGTCTGTCATTGGATGAGTGGTGGCAGGGTCTGGTTCAGGAGCTGTTCGAGCGCCGGGACGGCGGCGGTCAGCGCCACGGCGAGGACGGCGGCGACGACGACGACGGCGAGCATCCCGGTGGAGACGCCCTCACCGCCGCCGTCGGCCACAGCAGCCTCCTCGCGGATGGTCGGCTCGGCGAAGTAGAGCCGTTCGCCCAGCCGAGCGAAGTAGGCCAGTGTCAACAGTGTGCTGAGGAGGAGGACGGCGACGACCGGCCACATCTCGGCCTCGACGGCGCCGACGAGGATGTACCACTTGCCGACGAAGCCGATGGCGGGCGGCACGCCGACCATCCCCAGCGCCAGTATAGTGAACGCGCCGGCTGCCAGCGGCGTCCGGCCGCCCATCCCGGCGTAGCCGCCGACCGTGCTGGCGCCCGTCTCGCGCTCGATGATACCGCTGGCGGCGAAGAGGCCGCCTTTCATGACGGCGTGGCCGACGAGGTGGATGGTCGCGCCGGCGACGGCGGTGGGCGTCGCGACGGCGAAGCCGGCGATGACGAGCCCGAACTGCGACACCGAGGAGTACGCCAGCATCCGCTGGACGCTGTTCTGGGAGACCGCAAGCGCCGACCCGGCGACGATACTCACCGAGGCGACGGCGACGAGCGCCCACCGCGCAGCGGGCACCGACGTCAGAAAGTCGACGGTGAAAACCGAGAACAGCAGGCGAGCGAGGGCGTACGCCGACACCGTCGAGACCAGCGCCGAGATGAACGCGCTGACGCTGTCGGGCGAGTTCGCGTAGGCGTCTGGCTGCCAGGTGTGCAGCGGGAACAGCGCGACCTTCACGCTGAGCCCGCCGACCATCAGCCCGAAGGCGGTCAGGACGAGCGTCGAGTCGTAGCCGACCGCGGCGAGTTTCGCGCTCATGTCCGCCATGTTGAGCGTCCCGGTCGCCGCCAGCGCGTAGCCCACGCCCAGCAGGTACAGCGATGCGCCCACGGTGCCGATGATGAGGTACTTCAGGGCCGCGACGGCGGCGCTGGCCTCACGGCCGCTGGCGACGAGGCCGTACGCCGCGAGCCCCGTAATCTCGAGGAAGACGTAGAGGTTGAACACGTCGCCGGTCACCGTCATCCCGGTGAGCCCGGTGACGAGCAAGAGGAGCTGACTGTAGAACGTGTTCTCGTGGGGGCCCGCACGGCGCGCGTACGCGAGCACGCCGAGCGTGATGGCGCTGATGAGCGCGACGACGGCGAGGGAGAGCCCGTCGACGACCAGCTCGATGCCGTAGGGAATCGTGAAGCCGCCGACGGCGTAGCTGACGACGCCGCCGGTCCAGACCTCGCGGACGAGCAGGCCCGCGAGCGCGGCGTGGGCGACCATCGTGACGAGGGCGATTGTCCAGCCGGCGCGGTCGGTGTAGAGGCTCGCGACCAGCGGTATCGTGGCGCCGACTATCGGCAGGACGACCAGCAGGACGGGGAGATGGTCAATCATAGTAGAGCTCCTCCAGCGTGTTCTCGTCGAGGGTACCGTACTCCGAGTAGATGCGGACGATGAGCGCCAGCGCCACTGCGGTGAGGCTCACCCCGACGACGATGGCCGTCAGGATGAGCACGTGTGGCAGCGGGCTCGCGTAGGGACCGCCGCCCTCCGTCACGACGGGCGGGTTGCCGCCGGCGCGGAACGCCAGCGTGATGAAAAACAGGAAGATGCCCGTCTGGAAGATGTTCATCCCGATGACCTTCTTGACGAGGTTGGGCGACTCGATGAGGGTGTACAGCCCGATACCGAGCAACAGCATCACCGCGAAGTAGTTGTACCGCGTCGTCAGCAGGTCCAGCTGTAGCAGGTCGGCCGTCATCGCTCACCCTCCGTGACGTGGCCGAAGCCGGCCGCAAGCAGGAAAAAGAGGCCGATAGCGACGCTGGCGACGATACCGCCGATGCCGAGTTCGACCAGTTCGATACCGTACTTGCTCGCTTTCGAGTAGTAGGGCAGATACTCGTTGTACTGGAGGAAGTTTCCACCGAGGGCGATGGAACCCAGCCCGATACCGGCGAAGACGAGGACGCCGCCAGAGGCCAGCGCCGCGACGGCGCGGACGTCGACCCACTGCCGGGTGGACTCGATGCCGTAGGCAAAGGCGAGCATCATCACGACCGAGCCGGCGATGACGCCGCCCTGGAACCCGCCACCGGGCGTGTCCGCCCCGTGGAACATGATGAACAGGGCAAAGGTGAGGACGAAGGGCGCGACGACCCGGACCGTCGTCATGATGATAGTCGACTCGACGTACAGCCCGGGCTCGTCGGCGCTCATGCGAACACCTCCCGCCGGAGCACGGAGAGGGCGACGACCCCGGCCGAGAAGACCACGACGGCCTCCCCGAGCGTGTCGAAGCCGCGATAGGCGGCCAGCACCGCCGTCACCGCGTTTTTCACCTGTGTCTCCTTGTAGGCGTTTTCCAGATAGTACGTCGTGACCTCGCCGCCGACCACGGGCGCAGTCGGGTCGCCGATGGCTGGCAGCGCCGGCACCGTCGCTCCCATCACGACGACGAACGCGCCGACGAACGCGACCGTCCGCCAGCGGACCCGTTCCAGGAGTCGGTCGGCGTCGGGCGTGACCGTGTTGGCCAGCGCGAGCAGGAACAGGATGGTCATGATACCCGCGCCGACGGCGGCCTCGGTCAGCCCCACGTCGGGGGCCTGCAAGACGAGCCAGATGATGGAGATACCGAGGCTGTAGGCGGCGAAGGCGATGACCGCCGCCAGCGTGTCCTTCAGCAGGGCCGTGCCGAGGGCACACGCCAGGACGAACAGGAGCAACGACCCCTCTAATACGGTGAGACTCATCGCTCGCCCTCCTCGTCGGTCGTCCACGGCTCGATGCCCTGGTCCTCCGCGGCCCGGGCGATAGCGTGGGCCGCCGTCGGGTTCGTGAGGAACATGAAGATGACCAGGAAGACGGCCTTCACCGTCGAGAGGCCCGACTCCAGTGCGAACGCGACCGCGGCGATGGTGAGCACCGCACCGAGCGTGTCGCTCTTCGATGCCGCGTGCGCGCGTGTGTAGATGTCGGGCATCCGGACGATACCGATGGCGGCGACGGCGCCGAAGAACGTGCCAAGCAGCGCGAGGCCGACGATGGCCCACTCGACGGGCGTCATAGCACACCTCCGTGCTCGACGTTGAACTTCGAGAACGCGATGGAGAGCAGGAAGTTGAGCAGCGCGTAGACGAGCGCCACGTCGAGGAACGTCGACTCGTCGAAGGCCGCGGCCACGAGCGCGATGGCGATCACCGTGTTCGTCCCGGCGACGTTGACGGCGATGACCCGGTCGTGGATGGTCGGGCCGACGAACACCCGGTAGAGGGCGACGACGGCGAAGAGGACGAAGGCCGCGGCGATGGCAAGCAGTGCGGTGGCAAAGTCAACCATCGCTGTGGCCTCCGTCGTCCCCGCGTTCGCGCGGGCTCGCTATCGACATCGCGTCCCGGCCGTAGAAGACGAACCGCACCGCGCGTTCGAGTCCGCCGTCGAAGAGGTCCGCCCGGGAGCCGGCGGTCAGCGAGTGGATGGTAAAGGCCCGGTCGGTGACGCTGACAGTGAGCGTGCCGGGCGTGAGCGTGATGCTGTTGGCGAGCGTCGTCACGGCGCTGTCGCCCCAGACGGCCGCCTTGAGCTCGACCACTTCGGGGTCGATGGGGAGGTCCGGGTGGAGCACGACGTAGGCTATCTGGAGGTTCGCGACGGCGATCTCCTTGAACAGATACGGCGTGTAGATGGCCATCCTGACGGTCTGTTTACCCACGCGGGCGAAGGAGGGCTGGTCGCTGAACGCGACCGGGGCGAGCAGGACGGCGACGAGCGTCGCAGTGAGAAACCCGGTGAAGAAGTCGAGCGGTTTCCACGCCGAGAGCAGCATGTAGAACAGGTAGGAGGCGCCGAAGACGGCGAGGTACTTCGGGAGCGAGGCCGCCCGGGTGAGCACCGCCCCTTCCGCCCGGCGCTCGACGGGGGCCTCCTCTACGTCCACGTCGCCGCGGGCGAGTTCGATCGCCAGGGGCCGCAGCATGGGCCCCGCGCCGCCGGGGCTGTACTCGGGGTCCAGGACGATGCGGTCGATGGCCTGTTCGGCGGCGTATGCGAGCAGGACGTCGGCGTAGTCGCCGGGGCTGAACAGATACTGGCCGGCCCCGAGGACCTCGGTGGAAAGCGAGAAGTTCGACGGGGGCTCCCCGGCCGTGTCCTCGTCGACCCAGGCCTCGACCCGGTCCAGCAGGTCGCTGGCGGCGGCCAGTTCTTCGGGGGCGTCCGGGTCGACCGCGCGAGTGGAGGCGACGTCGACGACGTGGAGTTCGACCGGCCGGTCAGTCGCCGCTTCGGTGGCCACGTCGACGGCGTAGGCGACGGTGTTGCGCACCGTCACGGAGTCGGCGACGGGCACCAGCAGGCGGAAGGCGTCGGGAGTAGTCACGATGGGTTGTGAGAATCCTGAATCTGTGTGTCTGAGAGGCGCTACAGTCGTTACCCCAAGCGAACGTCGGGATACGCAAAACTATTTCGCAATCACTCGGCCGCGGATGATTGTTCGCCCAGTTTCGCCGCCAGTCGCTCGGCGACAGCGACACCCAGCCCCGCCTTGTCGCCGGTGTACTCGTGGTGGTCGTCGGCCTCGACGAGCAGCGCTCTCGTCGCCGTCTCGCCCATCACGCTCGCGTCGTTGGCGACGACGAACGCGAGGTCGACGCGCTCTAACAGCTCCCGAGCGCGGGCAAGCAACCCCTCGTCACCGCCCGCCGACTCGACCTTGAACCCGACGATGGGCAGGTCGGGGTCGCTCTCGCGAACGGTGTCGATGAGCTTCGGCGTCGGCTCGAGTTCGAGGGTCAGTCGCTCCTGCCCGCTGCGTATCTTCTCGTCGGTGGCGTCGACGGTGTAGTCCGAGATGGCGGCCGCGGAGACGAGCGCGTCCGCCTCGTCGGCGACGGCGGCGACGGCGGCGGTCATCTCGGCCGCCGACTCGACGGGTTCGACGCTGGCGTAGGGAACGTCCGTTCCGTCGTGGACGAGCGTCACCTCGGCCCCGAGGACGTGACAGGCCCGCGCGACCGCCCGGCCTGTCCGGCCCGAGGCGCGGTTCGAGAGCGTCCTAACTGGATCGACCGACTCCGTGGTCGCCCCGGCGGTGACGACGACGTGGCGGCCCGCCAGGGGCCGGTCGCCCGCCGCCCGCGCAACCGCCGTGACGATGGCCGCCTCGGTCGCTATCTTGGCTTTCCCCTCCTCGATGCGGGGGGAAACGAAGTCGACGCCCCAGGACTCGACCCGGGCGATGGCGTCGAGCACGCCGGGGTGGTCGTACATCGGCTCGTGCATCGCCGGTGCGACGACCACCGGAACGCCCGCCCCGAGCGCCGTCGTCGCCGTCGTCGTCACCGGCGTGTCGTCGACGGCGGCCGCGACCTTCCCGACGGTGTTCGCCGTCGCCGGGGCGAGCAAGAGCACGTCGCCCCACCCGTCGACACCGCACAGCTCGACGTGTTCGACCCGGCCGGTGAGGTCGGTCACGACATCGTTCTCCGTGGCGAACTCGACGGCCCAGGGGTGGACGATGCCCGTCGCGCTGTCGGTCATTACGGCCCGTACCTCGGCCCCCTCCCGGCGGAGCTCGTGGGCCAGCTCCACCGTCTTGACCGCCGCGATGGAGCCCGAGACACCGAGCACGACGTTGACGCCCTCCAACATACCCCTCCCTTGACCGCCGGAGCCTAAAAGTCCGCCCGGTCGACGCGGGCCGGAAGTCGGGCCCGCTCAGTCCGGCGCCCGCCCGTACCGCTCGCCGACGGCGACCGAGAGCGTCCGCGGCAGATTCTCGAAAGTGAGGGCTCGCTCCTGAATGATCTCGCCGTCGAGGCTGAAGCGGACCGACGAGGGGGTGGTGATCTCGACGGCGAGCGAGCGGGCCTGGAACCGGGTGATGTAAGCCGAGTCACGGCCCAGCAACCGCTCGACGATAGCGTCGCTCATCAGGCTCAACACCGGGACGTCGTCGATGACGGCCACGTCGAACAGGCCGTCTTCGACGTTGGCCGGGCCGTTCTTGCTCGGGCCGAACTTCCGGGCGTTCCCGATGAGGACGGCGAGCGCGTCGCCGGTCCACTCCGGGTCGGACGGCTCCCGGCCGTCGATAGCGACCGAGAGCCGGAGCGATTCGAAGTCCGAGACCGTCCGGAGCGTCGTGACGACGTACGCCAGCACCCCGAAGCGCTGTTTCATCGCCGGCGACGTTTTGCTGCTCGAATCCGCCGTCAGCCCGGCGACACAGGAGTTGACGAACAGGTGGCCGTTGGCCAGGCCGACGTCGATGCGGCGTCGCTCGCCGGAGTCGACGACGTCGAAGGCCGTCGCCACGTCCGCGATGCCGAGTTGCTTCGCGAAGTTGTTCCCGGTCCCGGCCGGGACGACACCGAGCGTGACGCGGTCGAAGGCGTCCGCACGTCGGATGCCCCGAATCACCTCGTTGACGGTGCCGTCACCCCCGGCGGCGACGAGCGTCGAGACGCCCCGCTCGGCGGCCGCGGCCGCCAGGGCCACCGCGTCCCCGTCAGTGTCCGTCTCCGCGAGCGCGTACCCCAGTTCGTCCGCACGCTGTCGGACGGTATCGCCGTGGCTCCCGCTGCCGCTCTTCGGGTTCAGGATGACGACAACCTCCGCGGGCGGGGCTGTCATCGGCGCCGCGGCGGCCGTGCCCCGGGCGACGTGCTCCCCTCCGACGCTGGCGCTGGACCGGTCACAGTCACCGGAAGGCCGGGCGACCGTTTGGTTATGTCGACGGTATCGGGCGTAAGCTCGGCGAACCGCGAACGACAGCTCGAAACCCGCGCTTACCGGTATTACTCGTCGTCGACGACGCTCGGATGCATCGTCGGCGCCTCGGGGTGTGGCTCGGCGAACGCCTCGCGCATCCGTTCCAGGGAGCTCGCTTCCCGCCGTTCGCGTTCGGCGTCGTCGATCTCCTCACAGCCCGGCGGTACCTCGCGGCCCCGTTCGGTGAAATAGCCCTCCGGGACGGTCCAGTCGTGGTAGAAGTCGACGTCGCTGTCTTCGACGACGGCGAGTCCCACCTGCGCGCCGTGGCCCGCGGCGACGACGGTCTGGTGGTGTTTCTCGGCCAGGCGGCCCGCCGCGTAGAGCCCGTCGACCGTGGTCGAGCCAAAGTCGTCGACGCCGACGAACGTCTTCGACCCCCGGTCGAGAAAGTCCACGTCCAGTCCCTCCAGATACGTCGCGTCTGACCAGGAGGCCGCGATGACGTAGTCTGCGTCGTAGCTGTCGCCCTCGGCGTCGAGGAGCTCGAACCCCTCGCCCTCGCGGGTCACACGCTGGACGCGCCCGTCGGCGAAGGCGACGCCGGCCTCTCTGGCCTGTTCTTCCAGCAGGTCCAGCAGGAGCCGGGGGTTGACGCCGGCCGGGAAGCCGGGGTAGTTCTCCAGGTGGGCGTTGCGTTCCAGAATCGACTCGCCGGTCGAGACGACGGTGGTCGCGAGGCCGGCCCGGGCGGTGAAGAGGGCCGCCGAGAGCCCCGCGACGCCGCCGCCGACGACGACGACCGAGCTGTCCGAGTGTGCCATAGGGGCGAGTTGCCCACGGTCGGACAGAAAACTGCCGATTCTCGACCCGTCCGAGCGATTGCCGTCTTCGGCGCTCTCCGGGTCGCTACCGCCGGTATCGGTATCTGGCACTACCCGAAGCCTCTTAATGATTCACCCACTAGTGGGGGCATAATGACCGACACCGTCGACGAGGTGGACCTGCCCTACGACGAGGGCGCCTCCATGCAAAAGAAGATCGAGGCGCTACAGGAGCGCCTGGAGGTGCTCGAATCCCAGAACGAGGAGATGCGGGACAAGCTGCTGGACGCCAACGCCGAGAACAACAAGTACCAGCAGAAGCTCGAACGGCTGACCCACGAGAACAAGAAGCTCAAGCAGTCGCCGCTGTTCGTCGCCACGGTCCAGGAGCTCAACGACGACGGTGCCATCATCAAGCAACACGGCAACAACCAGGAGGCCCTGACCGAGGTCACCGACGAGATGCGCGACGACCTCTCGCCGGACGACCGCGTCGCCGTCAACAACTCCCTCTCTATCGTCAAACAGCTCAACGACGAGACGGACGTCCGCGCTCGCGTGATGCAGGTCGACCAGTCGCCCGACGTCACCTTCGCCGACATCGGCGGTATCGAGGAACAGATGGAGGAGGTCCGCGAGACCGTCGAGATGCCCCTCATCAACCCCGGAATGTTCGAGGACGTCGGCATCGAGCCGCCGAGCGGCGTCCTGCTGCACGGCCCGCCTGGCACCGGCAAGACGATGCTCGCGAAAGCCGTCGCCAACGAGACCGACGCCACCTTCATCAAGATGGCCGGCTCGGAACTGGTCCACAAGTTCATCGGCGAGGGCGCGAAGCTCGTTCGGGACCTCTTCGAACTCGCCCGCCAGGAGGAACCCGCCGTCGTCTTCATCGACGAGATCGACGCCATCGCCGCCAAACGGACGGATTCGAAGACCTCCGGCGACGCCGAGGTCCAGCGGACGATGATGCAGCTGCTCTCGGAGATGGACGGCTTCGACGACCGCGGCGACATCCGCATCATCGCCGCCACCAACCGCTTCGATATGCTCGACCGCGCCATCCTCCGTCCGGGCCGGTTCGACCGCCTCATCGAGGTCCCCAACCCCGACGCCGAGGGTCGCGAGCAGATCTTCCAGATCCACACCCGCAGCATGAACGTCGCCGACGACGTCGACTTCGCCGACCTCGCGGCCGAGATCGAGGACGCCTCCGGCGCCGACGTCAAGGCCATCTGTACGGAGGCCGGGATGTTCGCCATCCGCGACGACCGCACGGAGGTCCGCATGGCGGACTTCCACGACGCCTGGGAGAAGATTCAGCAGGACGAAGAGGAAGACGAGGACGTCTCGAAGACGTTCGCCTAGACCGCGCCGCGGTTTTCGACTCGCGTTCCAGAACACGGAAACCCCTTCAATTCTCAGTTCCGGTATGGCCGTCGCAGACAGACTCCAGTCGCGCGCGAAAGCGTCCCCGCGTCGTGTCACCGCCGTGCTATCGCTGGTCGGCTACGTGCTGGTCTTTGGAACCTTCGGGGGAATCTTCCCGTTTCCGTCCATCAGCAACGAGACCGTCATCGTCCTCAGCGACGCAATCGCGGTCGTCAACACCGCAGCTCTGACCGCGATTGTCGCCGGCGTCTACTTCATCCGGACCGACCAGGTCCGCAAACACCGGGCGGCGATGCTGACGGCGTTCGGACTCATCGTCCTCTTTCTCGCGATGTACCTCCTGAAGGTCGGCGGCGGCTTCGAGAAGGCCATCCTGGTCGAGGGGCCCGTCTACTACGCCTACCTCGTAATGTTGGCCATCCATATCCTGCTGTCGGCCGTCTCGGTGCCGGTCGTCGTCCACGCCGTCGTCCTGGGGCTGTCACACACGCCCGAGGAACTCCGGCAAACAGCCCACGCGAAGGTGGGTCGCATCGCCGTCGCCGCGTGGGGGCTCTCGCTGTTTCTCGGCATCGTCACCTACGTCATGCTGAACCACATCTATATGTGGGAACCACGCGGCGAGGCGGCACTGCTGCTCGCCGTTGTCGGGCCGAAGCTGCGACGATAACGGGCGACACCGCGCTGATCGATCGACCGTCTCACAGATAGCGCACGATTTGGTCAGTCGTTACGGCGCCTGTGGACCCGACGATGTCTTTCGCTCCGGGAAAAGTCCATCGGAGAAGGACACTGGTGTGTGAATCTCGGCAATGATAACAGGCGGCTAAGCCCGGACAGAGCCGGTTTCGGTCGAGACAGGTGAACGGAACGTTGTCGTGCTATTTCCCCGCATAATTCACTTACATCATACACCATCGTATAGTTATCAACAGTGATATCTCTGAACGATAGGCCCTCGTTAAAGGGCACGGCTGCGAACAGGCGAGGCGATGCCGCGTATGCAACGACGATTTCGAAGAGGCGGTCTCGCGGTGGTTACCAGTTGCGTCGGAGGGGTCGTCGCTTCCGGGTCGGCGATGGCTGCACCGACGGCACAGACGGGGAGTCCGGATATCTTCCTCGCCACGAGCGAGATAGCACAGGTCATGCTCTCGATCGCCGCCGTCAGTTTCGCGCTCCTCGCCGCGCGGCTGTACGGCGGGGAGATCGGGAAAGCGATATACACGGTCAGCGGCGGGGTGATCCTCTTTAGCACCTGGCAGCTGTTGAACGGGGCCTCGCAGTTGCTCGCGATTCAGCGACCCCCCGCGAGGTTCGACAGTACGATCAACCTGATCGTGACGATTCTCCTGCTCGCGGGGTTCTACATGCTGTACGAGACGATAAACGGGGCCATGACACCCCGAGACAACACCAGTGACACCTCATGAGTTACAAGCACCTCGCCGGCCGGCTTATCGAGACCCAGCGGTCGATGCTCGGGAAGTCCGCACTCAAAATCGCACGCTCGGTCGAGGGCATCGACGTCGACGACGACGGTAGCGTCGCCGCGGTCACGGGGGACAGTCGCGCGGTCGTCGAGACGCTGTCACAGCGGTACGTCGAGATGTTGGGTTCGGCCGCGGAGAACCGCCTGCTGGCCGCAGCCAGGGAGTTCGAGGACGACCTCATCCTGCCTCCGTCGCTGGGCGGCCCCGACGACTACGCGGACGTCGCCGCCGACCGGCTGACGGGGGAACCGACGAGCGGCGATGGTCCGGACGCCGACCCTGCGGCCACGCCGTCCGCTGGCGCGCTGTCGGACGGCGGCACCGTGAGTATGCAGGCCGCGTCCGGAACAGACGAGCCAACCGAAGCCGGCGGCACCGACCACACGACCGAACGGCGGCGCGCCGATGAAGCGCTGCAGGAAGTGGCGTCGATTCCCGAACCGGTGAAAGTCGACTACACGGTCGCGAGTTCGATACCAGCGACGCCGGACCTCGGCACCGAACTCGGGTCGATCTACCTCATGCCGCTTGAGGAGGACGACTGGCAGACACCGGTATCCGTCGCTGACGCCGTCACGGACGCTCTCTCGGAAGCGACCGAACACAGCGGCGACGGTGTCGACGCACTCCTCGACGATATCGACACCGGGCGACTCCTCGCGACGTTGAACGGCGAGAACGGAGAGACGGCGTCGTTCCACCTCGAGGACGTCACTGTCACGTTCCACCGAACCGGCTCGCTCGCCATACACTGAACCCGAAAAGCCACGTTTTCCGCCGACACAGACAGTTCGTCGAACGCCCCGCTGCGCGGTGCTTATTCAGTCCGTCCGCGGTAGCAGCGCCGCCCCAACAGCGAACGAAACGACGGCACACACCGACAGCACGGCGAGTGGCACCACCACGTCACCGCTCCCGGTGCTGACCGCCCGCACACCTCTGGAGAAGTACGTCAGCGGCGAGAGCCACGTGGGGAACCACGCCGGGAGCAGCTCCGGCGGGACGAACGTCTCCGAGAGGAAGAGCAGGGGGAGCGCGATACCGTTGCTCGCCGAGATGACACCGTCCTGTGAACTCGCCAGGCTCCCCAGCATCGCGCCGACGCCACAGAACAGCGCCACACCGAGTACGACAAAGGGGAACAAGAGCGGCGAGAAGACGATGTTCGCGCCGGTCAGGACGACCATCAGTCCGAGCAGGATGAGCCCCGCCAGCCCGATGATGACGGTGTTGACGAGCGTCTGGGCCAGCAGCCACTCGGGCCGGGTCAACGGCGTCGTCGCCAGCTTCTCGAAGCGGTTGCCGTCGCGGTGGCGGGCGACCTCGCTACCGACCCGCGAGAGCGGGGTAAAGAGGACGACCACGGCGAGATACCCCGGGACGTAGTAGGCCGGCTCGCGGGTGAACAGCCCGCCGCCGCCGGGGCGGGTCTGGACGAGCACGCCGAAGATGACGACGATGATGAGCGGGAAGAAGAAGGTGAAGAAGACGGCGGTCCGCCGGCGCAGGAACGCGCGGCTCGCGGCTCTGGATTCCGACTGGAGTCGCCCGAGCCGGCTCATCTGGCCCCTCCTGCGGCCGCGGCGGCAGTCTCTCTCGGCTCGCCCGCCCGGCCGACCCCGGTCCCGGTCAGCTCCAGATAGACGTCTTCGAGGTCCGGCTGTTTCCACGTCAGGCTGTCGTAACCCAGGCCCGCGGCGTCGAGTGCGTCGACGACGCCCCCAATAGACTCCGGACGGACGCCGTAGACGACGAGCCGGCCGTTGCGGAGTGTCGTCTCGGCCGGGTAGTCGATGGCGTCGACTGCGGCCGCGTCGAACTCCCCGTCGACGAGGAGCTGGCTGTCGCCGCCGTGGTCGGCCACCAGCGCCTCGGGGGCGTCCAGCGCGACGAGCCGCCCGTCGGCCAGCAGCCCCACGCGGTCGGCCAGTCGCTGTGCCTCCTCCATGTAGTGGGTCGTCACGAGGATGGTGACGCCGCGGTCGGCCAGCCCCTCCAGCAGCTCCCAGAGGGCCTGCCGGCCGGCCGGGTCGATACCAGTCGTCGGCTCGTCCAGTACCAGAAGGTCGGGGTCGTTGATGAGCGCCGTCGCCACGCAGGTCCGGCGCTGTTGCCCCCCGGAGAGGTTCTCGTAGTGGGTGTCGGCGGTATCGGAGAGCCCAACGTCGTCCAGCACGGCGTCGACGTCCCTGGTCTCGTCGTAGAGTCCGGCGTAGTAGGCGACCAGTTCGCGAGCCGTCAGCCGCTCGTGTGGGGTGAAAGACTGGGGAAGCAGGCCGATGCGGTCGCGGTCGACCGCCGTCGGCGCCGCCCCGAACAGTTCGACGCGCCCCTCGGCCTCGGTCGTTCCGGTGAGCGCGCGGACGAGCGTCGTCTTCCCGGCCCCGTTGGGCCCGACCAGCGCCAGCACCTCGCCCGCCGTCGCCGACAGCGACACCCCGTCGAGTGCCACGGTGTCGCCGTAGCTGCGGCGGACGTCCTCGGCGACGAGTACCTCGGTCATACCCGTGGGTCAGAATCGGGCGCCGAAAGCCGTTCCGTTCTCCGGGCGACTACAGCCGCCCGCGAACCTCCCGGACGATACCGTCCACGTCGTAGGCGTCCTCGCTTTTCTTGTACACCGCCTCGCCGTCGACCGTGACGCGGAAGACGCCGTGGTCGCCCATCACCAGACTCACGCGGTCGAGATCGGTTTCGAGGCCGTTCAGAATCGCTCGCTGGACGTCCAGTGCCCGGTCGCGAAAGCCACAGGGAACACAGTACTCGATTTCGACGGTAGTCATGTCCGCTCGTAGGCCGCGGGTGGTGACAAAACCACCGACCCGAAGCGGTTACTTCGACAGCCCGTGTGCCTCGGCGGTTCGCTCTCGGAG
>Ga0136590_1000414_pt1 | contig 19874 bp, 8 predicted proteins | sample AntRauMFilla3765_FD_104934 | JGI IMG/M metagenome (GOLD analysis project Ga0136590, IMG submission 104934) | Saline lake microbial communities from Rauer Islands, Antarctica - Metagenome Filla 3 #765 | ecosystem: Environmental > Aquatic > Non-marine Saline and Alkaline > Saline | place... | reverse complement strand
TCTGTTGAATGTAACTACCGGTTTTGCACAAACCGTAATTATTGATGAAGGCTTTGACGACGGTGATTTTACGAATAATCCCACGTGGACCGATCCCGATACCAAACACATCGTCAATGCATCAAACTTGCTACAGCTTGATGCACCTGCTGCTACCGATGAAGCCGTAATTTCCACGCCCTCCGATGCTGCTTACGGTGAATGGGAAGCACTTATTCAGCTCGATTTCAATCCCTCCGGAAGTAATCTTGCACGATTCTACATTCTGTCGGATACTCAAGGCATGAAGGGCGATGTGGATGGTTATTATATAGTAATTGGAGATACCCAAGAAGAAATTAGTCTTTATCGGCAAGATGGAAGTTCCAGCACTAAAATTATTGACGGGGTTGATGGGTTGATTGATTCAGATCCTGTTAACGTGCGTGTTCGGGCAACGCGTGATCTTAACGGAAACTGGGAACTTTTTGCCGATGCTTCAGGTGGTTCTTCGTTTGCCTCACAGGGAACAACCACCGATAATACCTATCAAAGCAGTGAGTTTATTGGTTTTTTTAGTGATTACACCAGCACCCGATCAGATGGTTTTGAATATGATGAAATTGTGGTCACCAAAGTGAACCCGCCGCTGCAGATACAAGATGTTACACTGCAAAATAACAGCACTGTTGATGTATCCTTTAATTTAGATATTGACCCGGCCAGCGTTGATGCAGCTGATTTTTCGGTTGATAATGGCATCGGATCTCCGAATTCAACCTCCCTTCCCTCTTCTGATGCTGTCCGGCTTTCATATAATAATCCACTGCCAAGCGACCAGTATACGCTCACGGTCAATGATGTAGATGATGCCAACGGCAATACCATTGATCCTAATTCTACGGCCTCTTTTACCATTTTTGGTGATTTTGCTGTGGGTGATGTGATCATCAACGAATTTATGTACGATCCGCCGGGTGGGCAGGAAGAATACGTAGAAATAAAAAATACATCCGGAAAATTATTGAACCTGCAGGGCTGGCAAATTGGGGATAATACAGGAAATGGAACCATATCATCCGACCAAGTTATACTGCAGCCCAACGGTTTCATTGCCGTTTCATCCGATACCTCGGCTCTTTTTGCGGTCTATGGATCGCGCCCTTACGTGCAATCCAGCAGTATCCCAAGCTTCAACAACAACGGTGATGCGGTCACCATTATCACCGATACTGGTACGCAAGCCGATTCCCTGCAATACGATGACAGCTGGGGTGGAGATAATGTAGCCCTGGAACGCCGATCAGATACCGCGCCGTCTATCTTTCAGGAAAATTTCGGTGATTCGCCCAACCCCAACGGCGGAACCCCCGGCATTGCCAATGAGGTCCCCGATGACACCACCCCGCCTGATCTGGATGATTTGATAATTACTGATGATCAAACGCTGGATCTTGATTTTACTGAACGCTTGGCAAACGGCCCTGCTGGCAATACAGCCAACTATTCATTAGATAATGGAATATCAATCAATAATGCCCAGCAAACCGCCGGCGATAGCGTGCAGCTGAGCCTCGACTCACCGCTGCAAAACGGTACGGAATATCAGCTTACCGTCAGCAACCAAGAAGATATTTTTGGCAATACCGCCGCCGAGATAGATACTACCTTCTCCTTTTTTGTGGTGACGCCCGCCGACTCCGGCGATATATTTATTAACGAGTTTCTGTATGATCCGCCCAGCGGCAGTTCCGAGTATATTGAACTGAACAACCCTACTTCCGAATCGTTTGATCTCAATGGGTGGACCATCAACGATAACAGCGGCAATCCGCAGACCATAACCAATAGCCAATTTATTGTCCCACCCGACAGTTTTGTAGTGCTTGCTCCCGACCAGTCGCTGCGGCAAGACAATCCCGATATTGCACTGGTTGATATGGGCTCCAGCTTTCCGGGGTTAAATAATAACGGGGATGATATTGTGCTCCGTGATGACACCGGCGAACGGCTCGATTCCCTGCAATATGAAAGCGACTGGGGCGGCAGTCAAGTAGCTTTGGAGCGCCGCACGACTGATGTAGCGCCCATTCAAGCCAATTTTAGTGATGCGCCCAACGGTGTTGGCACGCCCGGACGCGAAAATGATATTGGCCAAGACACCACCCCGCCCGGTATTGAAGCCTTCACCATTCTGGATAATCAAAACCTGGAATTTGTATTCACGGAACAGGTGGAACAGCAATCGGCAGAAAATACGGCCAACTATACGCTTTCAGGTGGAATAACCATTAATTCGGCCACCCTTGCCGGCGGTGATACCGTGAACGTAAGTCTTTCAAGTGCGTTGCAAAACAATACCGAATACACCGCTACAGTTGACGGCGTGAATGATTTGTTCGGCAATACCCTCACCAACCGCGATACCACCTTTACCTATTTTGAAGTATCTCCGGCTGATTCAGGCGATATTTTTATCAATGAGTTTACCTACGATCCGCCGGAAGGCTCCACCGAATACATCGAATTTTATAATACTTCCTCAAAGTCACTTGATCTTCAAAACTGGACCATCAGCGATAACCGCAATGATCCACGCACCATTACTCAAAGCCAGTTTATCGTTCCGCCCGACAGTTTTGTGGTTATTGCGCCCGACCAAACGCTGCTGCAAAATAACCCCAATATTGCGTTAGTCACCATGGGCACGAGCTTCCCGTCGCTCAACAACAGCGGGGATAATATAGTGCTGCGCGATGATACCGGCGAACGGCTCGACTCGCTGCAATACGAAAGTGATTGGGGCGGCAGTCAAGTAGCTTTGGAGCGCCGCACGACTGATGTGGAACCGATCCAGGCCAATTTTGGCGACGCTCCCAATGGCTTTGGTACGCCGGGCCGCGAAAATGATATTGGCCAAGACACCACCCCGCCGGATCTTGCTGATTTTGCCATTGCCAATAATCAAACCCTGGAACTGGCATTCACCGAAGCCCTGGACAACAACACCGCAGGCAACGCCGGCAATTACGCCCTTGATAACGGAATTTCCATCAGCAACGCCCAGCAAACCGCGGGTGACAGCGTGCGACTAAGCCTTTCATCACCCCTGCAAAACGCCACCGAATACCAGCTAAACATTACCAACCAGCAAGATCTTTTTGGAAACACGGCAGCCTCCATCGACACCTCTTTTACCTACTTCGAGGTTTCAGCCGCCGATTCCGGGGACATATTTATCAATGAGTTTACCTACAGTCCGCCGGAGGGCTCAACCGAATACATCGAACTGGTCAACCCTACATCGCAATCATTTGATCTTAGTGGCTGGACAATTAGTGATAACACCGGCAACCAGCGCGTCATCACCCAAGACAGGTTTATTGTGCCACCCGACAGTTTTGTAGTACTGGCCCCCGACCAAACCCTTTCACAAAACAATCCCGGCATTAATTTGGTCACCATGAGCGGCAATTTCCCCTCTCTTAATAATGGCGGTGATGATATTATACTGCGTGATGACACCGGCGAACGCCTCGATTCCCTCCGTTACAACTCATCCTGGGGCGGTGATCAAATAGCTTTAGAGCGCCGAACGACCGATGTAGCGCCCATTCAGGCTAATTTTGGTGATGCACCCAATGGCTTTGGCACGCCCGGCCGCGAAAATGAAATTGACCAAGATAATACCCCCCCGGAAATTTCAGCGGTAGATATTTTAGGACGACAAACATTAAACATAGCATTCTCGGAGGCTGTATCCAGCGCAAATGCAACCGATTCAGATAATTACACAATTGACAATGGAATTGCTATTAATAGCGTACAACAAACCGCTGAGGATAGTGTACAGCTGACGCTTGACAGTCCTCTGGAAAACGGAGTTACGTATCAGCTAACCGCTACCAATCAGCAGGATATTTTTGGGAATACAAATCCCTCCACCAGCGAAAGCTTTCAGTTCACCGATGATACGACCCCACCCGAACTGGATAATGTAACTATTGTTGATAACCAAACGCTTGACCTTAATTTTTCCGAACAACTGGCAAGCGGGCCGGCCGAAGATGAAACAAACTATTCGATTGATAATGGAATAGCAGTCAATGGAGCGCAGCAAACGGCTGGTGACAGTGTGCGGCTCAGCCTCGATTCACCCCTGCAAAATGGAGCCACCTATCAGCTAACCGTACGTAACCAACAAGATATTTTTGGAAATACGGCGGGCGATTTAACTGAAACATTCAGTTTCTTTAATACTACCCCGGCCGATTCAGGCGATGTTTTCATCAACGAGTTTACCTACGACCCACCAGAGGGATCTACGGAATACATTGAACTTGTTAATACTACTGATGAGTCATTTGATCTCAACGGATGGACCATCAATGACAACCGGGGAACAAGACAAACCATTACCGACAGCCAGTTCATTGTTCCACCCGACAGTTTTGTGGTCATCGCACCCGACCAGACGCTGCTGCAAGACAATCCCGATATTGCACTTGTGGCCATGGGCACGAACTTCCCTTCACTCAATAACAGCGGGGATGATATTGTACTGCGTGATGACAGTGGTGAACGTCTCGATTCCTTGCAATACCAAAATGATTGGGGTGGTGATGGTGTGGCATTAGAACGCCGAACAACCGATGTAGCGCCCATTCAGGCTAATTTTGGTGATGCACCCAATGGCTTTGGCACGCCCGGCCGGCAAAATCAGATTGGTCAGGATAACACCCCGCCCGATATTGAGGCCTTTTCGATTCTTGATAATCAGAACCTGGAATTTGTTTTTACTGAACAGGTAGAGCAGCAATCGGCTGAAAATGTGGCCAATTATAGTATCAACGGCGGCATCAGCATTAATTCCGCTGCACTCTCCGGCGGCGATACGGTACAGGTCAACCTTTCCGGTTCTTTGCAGGATAACACAACCTACACTGCCACGGTTGATGGTGTTCAGGATTTATTTGGCAATACACTGGCCAGTCGCGATACCACCTTTACCTTTTTTGAAACCGTCGCTGCCGATTCGGGCGATATCTTTATCAATGAATTTACCTACGATCCGCCCGAAGGTTCGACCGAATATATTGAGCTCTTTAATACCTCATCCAGCTCCCTTGATCTACGCAATTGGACCATCAATGACAATACGGGCAACCTGCGTACTATCACCGAAAGCCAGTTTATTGTGCCACCAGACAGCTATGTGGTACTGGCACCCGACAATACCCTGCAAGACAGTCTGCCCAATATTAATCTTGTGCCAATGGGGAACAGGTTTCCGTCTCTCAATAACAGCGGGGATGATATTGTGCTGCGCGATGATACCGGCGAACGGCTTGATTCCCTGCAGTACACGCCGGCCTTTGGCGGCAATAATGTAGCTGTGGAACGACGGACCATCCAAGCTCCGCCTGTTGCAGCTAATTTTGGTGACGCACCCAATGGTTTCGGTACGCCCGGTCAGCAAAATGAAATTGGCGATGATGAAACTCCCCCGACGATTGAGGCTTTCAGCATACGTAATAATCAGTTGCTTGAGTTCGTATTTTCAGAAGAAGTTGAAGAGCAATCGGCTGAAAATACCGCTAATTATAATCTCACCGGCGGTGTCGATATTAGCTCGTCCACGCTTTTCGGTGGCGATACTGTACGAGTGAGTCTTTCCGGTCAATTGCAAAATAACACCAGCTATACTGCTACAGTCGATGGGGTTCAAGACCTTTTTGGCAATACGCTAACCAATCGAGATACCACCTTTACCTTCTTTGAGACCTCACCGGCTGATCCGGGCGATATTTTCATCAACGAGTTTACCTACGATCCCCCCGAAGGCTCAACCGAATACGTGGAACTGTTTAATCCTACCGATGAGTCTTTTGATCTCGATGGATGGACCATCAACGACAATACCGGCAGTCGCCAGACCATTACCGACGGCCAATTCATCATTCCGCCAAACAGCTTTGCGGTTCTGGCCCCTGACGAAACCTTGCTCAACAACAATCCCGATATTGCGCTGGTAGATATGGGCAGCCGGTTTCCCTCGCTTAATAACAGCGGTGATGATATTGTGCTGCGCAATGCCAACGGTACGCGCCTTGATTCGCTGCGTTACAACTCAGATTTTGGCGGAAACAATATTGCTGTAGAGCGGCGTACGATTGATGCACCGCCGGTGGCTTCCAACTTCGGGGATGCGCCCAATGGTTTCGGTACACCGGGTGCAACCAATGGAATAGGCCAGGACAACACCCCACCCGATCTTATTGGCTTAATCATTCCCGACAATCAAACGCTGCGGTTGGCATTTTCAGAAGGGCTTGCCAATGCACCGGCTACCGATACCAACAATTATTCGCTTAACAATGGTATTGGCGTAAACAGCGTGCAACAGGTAACGGCAGACAGTGTCCGCCTCAACCTTGATTCACCCCTGCAAAATAGTACTGAGTATCAGCTCTCTGTAGAAAACCAGCAGGATATTTTTGGCAATACCGCGGCGGTGATTGATACCTCATTCACCTTTTTCGAAATTTCCGGTGCCGACCCGGATGATATTTTTATCAATGAATTTACCGCCGATCCGCCCAGCGGCTCAACGGAGTATGTAGAACTGATTAACACCAGCTCGCAATCGTTTGATTTAAATGGCTGGACGATTAACGACAATACCGGCAATCGGCAAACAATCACCAATTCACGCGTTGTGGTACCGCCCAACAGCTATGTGGTTCTTGCACCGGATCAAACGCTGCTAAATGATTTCCCCGACATCAACCTTGTAATGCTGGGCAGCCGATTCCCATCACTCAACAACAGCGGCGATGATATTGTCATTCGCAATGCCAGCGGCACACGCCTTGATTCGCTGACCTACACCCCGGCCTTTGGCGGTAATAATATAGCTGTAGAACGCCGCACGACTGATGCACCGCCGGTACAGGCCAATTTTGGAGATGCCCCCAACGGGTTTGGAACGCCCGGTTCGCCCAATGAAATTGCTCCCGATAATACGCCGCCGGTACTTAATTCTCTGCGTATTCTCGATAGCACTACCTTCCGGCTCATTTTTTCTGAAGCGATAACCGGCCCAACCGCCACGCAAGAGTCTAATTACAGCATTAATCCCAACCCCGGCATACAGCTCATCTCGTCTGTTGAAGATACCGTGAATCTGTTTCTCTCGCAGGAGCTGCAATCCGAGCAATCCTATGAGGTGACCATCACCGGACTGCAAGATGTATTTGGAAATACCATCGCCGAAACCAGCCCCGAGGCAACCTTTATTTCGTTCACCGATCCCGAACCCGGTAGCATTATTATCAACGAGTTTTTATACAACAGAGCAGGTGCCGGCGGTGCTGAATTTGTGGAATTGTTCAACCCCACCGATCAAAACTTTGATCTTTCCGGCTGGACCATCGGTGATGCCAGCAATACAGCTACTATTGATGATGGCGTCCAACTTCGGGCCGGCGGTTATCTGGTTATCACGGATAATCCGTCATTGGCCAACATCACAGACAATGCCGTTTTCCTGTCCAACTTCCCATCGCTCAATGATGATGAAGATGCCATTTACATTCAGGATGAAAATGCAGTTACCATCGATTCGCTGTTCTACTCGCCTCGCTTTGGTGGTACCATTGACGGCACCTCGGCCGAACGTAAAGATCCGCAGGCCTCCTCCAATGATCCGGCAAACTTTGCTACCAGTACCGATCCTGATGGTTCTACACCCGGCGAACAGAACTCGGTTTTTCAGCGTGATGAAACGCCGCCAAGTATTACCTTTGCCCGCGTATTCCCCAACGGTGACATTGAAGTGCGGTTCAGTGAATTTATAACCCTGACTTCCGATCTCACCTTCACCCTCAATGACCAACCGTTGAATATAATCTCCTTTGACCCAACCGAGGGCAATGTAATATTTTTAGCGCCTCCGGCAGCCAAAACAAACGCCGAAGCGCAGAATATTACGGCCCAAAACCTTACCGACGTGAGCGGAAATACAGCTGAAACGTTACAACAAGCTGTTGCACAACCGCTCACCCCCGGCGATGTGGTAATCAATGAAATTCTGTATGACCCCATCAGCGATTCGGATGATAACCGGCCCGATCAAAATGAATATATTGAACTGCGCAACACGCGCGATTTTGCCATCAACCTGGAGGGCATTACCCTGCACGACGCACCCGATGAAGACGGAGATGTGCGCACCCTTAGGCCGGTTAGTACGCAATCGCGATTTATCCCGGCCCAGGGAACCGCTTTGATCTATGCCGATGAGGCTTTTGAATTTCAACAGAGCCAGATTGCAGAATTTTTTGAACTTCAACCACAGCCTGACAATGAAATTATACGGGTTGACCGGAGCAGTCTCAGTCTGTCTTCCACGGATGATGCTATCTACTTAACGGGTAGAAACGGAGCAGAAATTGATTCCGTTTTTTATGATGAAAGCTGGCAAAACCCGAACCTGGTTGATACCGACGGTATTGCCCTTGAACGCATTGATCCCGACGGTCCCAGCAATGAGGAATCAAATTGGGGTTCAAGTACGGCTGAAAGCGGGGGCACGCCGAATCAGCAAAATACGCTGTTCCAAACTTCTCAGGGACAAGCTCCGGATGAACAGGGCATTACGCTGACGCCGAATCCCTTTTCACCGGATGGCGAACCCTCACCAAGCGGAGAAAACGATGAAACCTTGTTTATAAATTATAATTTAGATCAACCCGATTACCTGATTACCGTACGCATTTACGATCGCTATGGACGAGAAGTGCGCGAGTTGGCCGACAGCCAACCGGCCGGATTCCAAGGCGAACTTAGGTGGGACGGGCTAAAAGATAGCGGCGACCGCAACCGCATTGGCATTTATATTGTTATTTTTAAAGCGTTTGACAGTGCCAGTGGCAACAACGTGGCCTTTAAAGAAACGGTAGTGCTGGCGCGGAGATTGAATTAAGAATGGATAATTAGGAATTATCTCTTTTTAAAAATCTTTAAAACGTTTAATAGTTAGGTTCAAACAGTTTAAATATTTTTTTTAGATATGCATTGACCCACCCCTACACCCCTCCCGAGGAGGGGACTTTCGTTTCCCCTCTTGAGAGGGGATTAAGGGGTGTGTTATTTATCAAATGCTGGAAAGCATAGCTCGTTTATATTAACCGATAATCCGGTTATTGGTAATTTCTAACTCCAGACTTTATGCGTACAGATACATATCCCATTGGTATTTTTGATTCCGGGGTGGGCGGCTTAACGGTGATGAAGGATATTATTCGCAAGCTGCCCGCATACGATTATCTTTATCTGGGTGATAACGCACGAGCGCCCTATGGCACGCGATCTTTTGAGACGATCTATCAGTACACGCTGGAGTGTGTGAACTTTCTATTTTCCCGGGATTGTCACTTGGTGATTCTGGCCTGCAATACGGCCTCGGCCAAAGCACTGAGCACTATTCAGCAGAATGATTTACTGGCCACTAACCCTGAAAAACGTGTATTGGGCGTTATTCGTCCCACCGCAGAAATTATTGGTCATCACACCCAGACCGGCCATGTGGGCATACTGGGCACTTCGGGAACGGTTGATTCCAAATCGTATGTGATGGAAATTGAGGATCAATTCCCCGAGCTGAACGTCTATCAACAGGCCTGCCCCCTGTGGGTGCCATTGGTGGAAAATAATGAGTATAATAAGCCGGGCGCCGACTATTTTGTGCAACAGGCCATCATTCAGATTCAGCAACAATCACCGGAAATTGATGCGCTGTTGTTGGCCTGCACCCATTTTCCGCTACTTGAAGATAAAATTCGACAATACGCCGGTGATTCGGTGACCATTCTTAGCCAGGGCGAAATTGTGGCCACAAGCCTGGCCGATTATCTGCAACGTCATCCGGAAATTGATGCGCATTGCTCAAAAAACGGTTCAAAACGTTTTCTCACCACCGGCTCCACAGATGATTTTGATACGCACGCCAAAACATTTTTTGGCGATAAGGTGCAGTCAGAGTTTGTGGAAGTTTGAAATTAGTACTAATAAATGTAGCTCGGACATCCTGTCCGAGAGTGGTGCATAAAATGTCGGGCAAGCTGGCCGACCTACTTTTATAAAGAATTTATCCAAATCATTTAATGAGCAAGAAACTAATTGTCATCGGTGGCGGGGCCGCGGGATTTTTTGGGGCCGTTAATGCTGCTCGGCTTAATCCCAATCTTTCGGTTACCATAGTTGAAAAAAGCCGCAAGGTGCTCTCCAAGGTACGTGTTTCCGGCGGCGGGCGCTGCAACGTAACGCACCACTGTTTTGATAATGAAATACTGGCCAAAGCATATCCGCGCGGTGGACGCGAGTTGCGTTGGGCGTTCGAGCAGTTTGATGCACAAGATACCGTTGATTGGTTTACTGGTCGCGGTATTGAGTTAAAAACGGAAGACGATGGGCGCATGTTTCCCGTCACCGATGATTCGGCAACCATCATCAACTGCCTGAAAGAAGAGGGGCAAAAATATGGGGTAAGCGTCCGCACCAAAACCAAGGCAATATCCATCACCCCAAAAGACGATAGGTTTCAAATCAATCTTCGCAAGGCAAAACCACTCACGGCTGATTACGTTTTAGTGGCTACAGGCGGTTATAATCGCATCAATGCGTATGAATGGTTGCAAGAGCTTGGTCATTCCATTCGGCAGCCGGTGCCCTCGCTTTTTACCTTTAACTTTCGTGAAAAGGTTTTTTCTGAATTGGCCGGTATTTCGATACCCGAAGTATCGGTAGGCATCAAAGAAAGTAATTTTGAATACACGGGTCCGCTGCTAATTACACACTGGGGGCTCAGCGGTCCGGCGGTGCTTGAAGCTTCATCCTGGGCGGCGCGCTATCTGTATGATCGGGAATATCGTTTCGATACGCAGGTAAACTGGCTGTACCCGAAGACAAAAGATGACGTACAGTCGGCTTTGAAAAAAATGCGTGAAAAACATGCACGCAAACAGGTTAAAAATAAGCACTGGTTTGATGACATTCCGGCCCGGCTTTGGGAGAAATTCCTGGAGCTGGCTGCCATTGATCCATCAACCCGTTGGGCGGAAGTATCGAATGAGGAGATTCATGAACTCACGCAACAGTTGGTAAACGGTACCTATAACATTCAGGGGAAGACGACATACAAAGAAGAGTTTGTCACCTGTGGCGGCATTCCGCTGGATGAAGTAAATTTCGGTACTCTGGAAAGCGAGAAAATTCCCGGGCTCTACTTTGCGGGCGAAGTGCTGGATATTGACGGTATTACCGGCGGATATAATTTTCAATCGGCCTGGACGACCGGGTGGATTGCGGCGCAGGGTATTGGCGGCCGCTGATTATTAACCGCAGAGTTTCGCAGAGGGTCACGGAAGAGTATAATAATTGCCTGTATATTTAAAGCAAATCTCTGGCTTTATCGATTTGTGATTGTATTTCATCGGCCCGATAGCTTTTTTTCCAGGTATTAAATGCTTGCGGAGGTACGGTTTCCTTAATTGAGCCGTTATCCAATACATGAATATAATGGGTCATGGCCGTCAATATTTCTATGACGTGGCTGGTCATTAAAACCAGTTTTCCTTTTTCGGCCAATAATTGAAGTACTTTTGAGATGAGTTGGTTTGCATCTACATCAAGATTATTAAACGGCTCATCCAACAGCATGACAGGACGATCAAGAGCAATAACGCCCATAATTGCGAGCTTCTTTTTCATCCCGCTGGAGTAGGTTTCAATAAGTCGGTTAAGGGGTAGATCAAATAGCTCGTTCCACTTATCCAGGCTGAAATCCGGGTTCTGCAGGGCAAATAAATTCAGGTATTCCCGACCGGTTATGAGTGGGTAAAAATGAGGATTTGTTTCCAGGTAGGCAACAGAGCGGTGCATTAATAGTTCACCATTGAATGTTACCCTACCCGAATCCGGTGCCAATCGACCCGCAAGAATATGAAGTAGGGTCGTTTTACCGGAACCATTAGGTCCCAAAATGCCGTGGATGTTGCCCTGTTGCAAGTCCACCGATAATGCTTCAAGAACCGGTTCGTTTTTATAAGAAAAATAAAGTTGTTCAATGGAAAGCATAGACCTCATATTTTAGCCGTTTACCAGCCCTCCAAAATAACCAAATAAATAACAGGATAAGCACGGGCAGTAAATATGGAACCAACAGGCAAAGACAGGCAATCCCAAAAATAGTACCATTCATTACTTCAATGCTTGTGTTTTCGCGATAAAAAGCATACTTGCCGGCAATAACGGTTATCACCAGTAGAAGATCAGCCAGGAGAAACAACAATGAGCCAAAAGCTTCTGCGGGATACAAAACCATTATTTTGATCCATACCAGCCCTGTAAGTAAACTGTACCCCCCCACTCCCTGACGTATTTTATGGCTGAGAAAAGCAGCTGGTGAATCTTGCTGGAACAAAATAAATGAAATGGATTCACAATGCGTATAAAACTGGGCCACTGTCATGGTCAACAAAAATAAAAAAATCCACCCCGCAAACAGATAAAATGGGGCGATTATTAAAGCAATAACAACTAACGGTATAGGCATCCATTTCTGTCTGCGCAGCCCCGAAATCCATTCAAAGGGTAAGAACAATGGCAGCGACCTGACCTCTTCTGTACTATTTGCACTATCAAAAATAGGGAGTAAAGCAATGGCAGCGCTCCCGCATATCAACAAAAAAACACAGAGCCATGCTCCCAACCATGCCAAAAGAATGATAACCAGAAACGAAATCAGTATATATTCGACAATAAATAGATGATGTTTGCCAACCCCTAATGACTGAACAAAATGCTGATCTTTTCGATTGAAATGAATTCCCAAAATAACGATCAGCCCAAAGGCTGTTAGAAAAAGAGCGGCATGTTCCTCCGCTAAAACTTGAGTTAGAAACGTCAAAAGCATCATCAAAATAACAATTGAACGAATCCATCCGAGCGCTTTAAGAAAACGGATGCCTATTTTTAGCCGGAGCAGTAGTAAGTAGCCGATAGGATAAAGATCGGTTCGATCCATAAATCATTCCTCCATCCGTTAAAATCAGTGCAAATCAGCGGCCTATAACAACTTACTCGCAATATTCGCCAGCTCCGAGCGCTCTCCTTTTTGCAGGTTGATGTGCGCATAAAAATCGTTGCCCTGCATGCGGTCTACCAAGTACGAGAGGCCGTTGCTTTGCGTATCAAGATAGGGCGTATCAATTTGATAAATATCACCGGTAAAGATGATTTTAGTATCTTCGCCGGCACGGGTGATGATGGTTTTTATCTCGTGTGGGGTCAGGTTTTGGGCTTCATCAACAATAAAAATGATATTCGACAGACTGCGTCCACGGATATACGCCAGCGGAATAATGCGCAGTTTCTGATTCTCCACCAGCTCCTCAATTTTATTATACTGCTTGCTTGTTTTGCCGTACTGATTTTTAATAAACGATAAATTATCCCAAAGCGGCTGCATGTACGGGTCAATTTTGGAATCCACATCACCCGGCAGATACCCCAAATCGCGATTGCTGAGCGGCACGATGGGCCGCGCCAAATAAATCTGCCGAAACTGATGCCGTTGCTCCAAGGCCCCGGCCAAAGCCAACAACGTCTTGCCGGTACCCGCCGCGCCCGTGATGGTCACCAATAAATTATCCGAATTCATAATCGCCTGTAGCGCAAACGTTTGCTCAGCATTGCGCGGGTTCACCCCGTAGGCCTGCTGCTGATGCACCGGTTCAATATCACCCGAAGTTGCATTGTAAAACCCCAACGCCGAGCTGGAATGATTTTTAAGAATATAAAAATGATTACTGGTGGGCGTATTCTCGCTGACGCTCTCCGGATCGAGGCGTCCGTTCTCGTAAAAGGAGTCAATCACGCCAGCATCGTCAAATTTTATTTCCGTGGACCCTTTATACAATTCATCAATATTGCTGACCCGCACCGTTTCATAATCTTCGGCCGTTATATTAAGCGACCGCGCTTTAATACGCAGGTTGATGTCTTTGGAAACCAGCACCACCTTTTTATCCTGCTCATCCTCCATCAGCTTGAGCGTAGCATTGAGGATGCGATGATCATTTTTTTTATTCCCAAACACTTTTTGGGCATCCGTGCTACTGTCTTCATCCTGCAGTACGCGCAGCTTTCCGTGCGATTGCCCGTTGAGGGGAATCCAGTTTTGCAGCATATTTTTGTCAGATATTTTGTCCAAATAACGGGTGAACTCCCGGGCATGCAGGTTGATGACGTTGCTCCCCTTTTTAAAAGAGTCAAGCTCTTCGAGCACGGTAATAGGAATGGCTATATCATGTTGATGAAAGTTTTTAACGGCTTCAGAATCATATAAAAGAACGGAGGTGTCGAGTACAAAGATCTTCTTTTGCTTGGTGGCAGGTGGCATAAAGACCCAGGTTTAGGGTTTGAAAGAACGATTTAACCCGCATTTTCACAAAAAATATTTGCTGAAAAACGCAGTTGTATAACGTTATTAAATTGTAGGATCAGAAGCAACAAGCGGTGGATAGTTTATGATATAATAATGTGGAGGCTGGAGGCTGGAGGCTGGAGGCTGGAGGCTGGAGGCTGGAAAATAGGTATATTTTCTAAATTGCAACCACTTCCCTGCCCTTTTTGGGTCATCCCCAATCCCGGTTTTTGGGGTGAGAGATCTCAAATGGTATCATAGATACCAAGTTTTTTTGTAGACCGAGCTACTTCAACACCTGAGATTCCTCGTTGCTTCGCGCCTCGGAATGACTTTTTCCATTTATGCTTAAAAGAAACAACCGGCCTTGGAATTATCGGCATGGAACAAATTCCATCTGTGCCGGCGATCCGTTTCGGTTTTATTTTTTTTGAATTGGTAAATAATGAAATGGACCACCGGATCGGCGCTGCATTTTATCGATTGCAATTTAAATCTGGTTCCGTACCTCCGGTGCGGAACCTTATGGCCAGACGCCCTTAATTGATATTGATAAAGGCAAAACAAGGATTTCTCTCCGCCAGCCCGCAGATCGAGATGACAGATTAGGGCTATATATTATTCAGGATTTTTCCGTTTGTAGAGCGATTTGTCAAATCGCTCACTTTAAAACCTCTCATGAGATGGTAATTTACTTGCAAGAATAGCACTACCTCTAAGGTGGAATGATACAAGCGGGCTCTCCCAGAAAGATTTACACCAACGCTAAAATCGAACGGTTTAAAAGAAGAAAAGCTGTCTGAGAATGATGGGCTGGCCACCATATAAAAGAAATTAAGTGCCGACCGTCATTCGAGTTTTTTTTCTTCTGCGCTTTTTTGCATCCCGTTTTTTGCGCAAACAAAAAAGGGGATTTACATGTACCCATCACTATGGTAAGCAGCTACATTTACAAACAAGCGCGTATAGCGCAATGAAGGCGGCAACGTATGCAACAAGTTAAACACACCCCGACCTCCGCAAAACCCATGCGGAGCCCACCCCCTCTTTATAGAGGGGATTTTTAGTTCGGGTTCCAAAAAATGAATCAAAAAACTGGCGCGAACGTCCGCTTGTGCCGTCCAGTAACCTAACCCAGCGCGTACAGCGCAATGGAGGTGGCAATGGCCGCATTCAAACTTTCTACATTGCCGCCTTTGCGAGGTGAGGCGATCCGAGCTTTGAGGCGATCAGAACCGACCAGCGATTGATCAATGCCATTCGCCTCATTGCCAACAATAATGAGCGTTTTCTCCTGTCTTTTAACTTCTTTTAGTGGTATTGATTCACTGCTCGAATCAAGCAATACAATTTGCCAGCCTTTTTTCTCAAAAATAGAGAGCGCCTCCTTCAATTCTACATTCGCATGCGGCACCGTTCCGGTGGCTCCCGCCGTGCTCCGTACTACCTTGGGGTGAAACAGGTCGACCGTCCCCTTTCCGCTAAGCAGTCCCTTCACCCCAAACCAACTTGCGGTACGGATGATGGTGCCTAAATTTCCGGGATCCTGGATGGCATCCGTGGCAAGGACCAATCCTGTTTGATCCGCCATCTGCTCAGGCGGCAATTCGGCGGGCATCCCACACAAGGCTACCACACCCTGTGGGTTATCGGTATCACTGATTTCAGCAAAATTACTTGCTTCAACAGAGGAGAAATCGATGGTTACAGCGGCCGTCTTCCACTGCGCCTGTTTCCAATAATTTTGCGCGGCATCAAAGAACAGCTCTTGTATTGAAAGCTGATCGTTTTTAATAATCTGTTCTACAGCGCGCCCGCCCTCAACCAGAAACAGCTGTTCTTGCTGCCGATATTTTTTTTGATGGAGCTTGCGGAGCAGAGTCAGTCGGCTATTTGAAATAGGTTTCGGATTCATAAACACATTCGGTTATCCTTTAGGATTACGTTTAAAATGGAGGGCGAAATAACAATAATGTCCAAAACATTTTTAAATTTAAAAAGTAGCATTCTTTAGACATTCTAAAAGGGTATTTTTTCGGTACACTCATTTTAATCCTCCATTGGGTTTCCGGCTTGTCTTGTTCATTTTCTTTGTTAGCCCAAAGAAAACGAACCAAAAGAAAGGGCCCTTTTTCGAAGGTGTTTGGTTACGGTTTTTACAAAACCGTAACCAATCGCCATAAAAAGCGAATCGATATCTATTGATTTTCTCTTTCAAAAGCTTTTTATGGCTACACTGACGAAAAAGAGGGCTGCATAGCAAAGCCTGATACGTAGTTTTGAGGTAATCAACCAATTTAACATTTTATATTTCAACAATTAGGACACTATTGGCGAAATAAATACGCACTACAAAATACTCATCAACTATCCTTATATTTGCTCTGAATTTACAAAATCAAACAAATAAAATTTATGAATTTTCTCAAAAACTTAGGCATTGAAGGCACCAATCCCGGCACCAGCACCGGACAAAAAAGCTGGAGCGCCGATGACGGGCAAACACTCGAAAGCATCACCCCATCCGATGGATCTCCTATTGCCGATACCACGCAAACCACGCGCAAAGATTATGATGAAGTAGTGGAAAGCGCGCAATCGGCGTTCAAAGAGTGGCGTATGACGCCCGCCCCACAACGCGGCGAAATAGTACGCCAAATCGGGCTAAAACTGCGCGAACATAAAGAGGACTTAGGAAAGCTGGTCTCTTACGAGATGGGCAAAATCTATCAGGAAGGCCTGGGCGAAGTACAGGAAATGATTGACATCTGCGATTTTGCGGTCGGCCAGTCGCGGCAACTGTACGGCAAAACCATGAAGTCCGAACGCCCCGAACACCGCATGTACGAACAATGGCATCCGCTGGGCATTTGTGGCGTAATATCGGCCTTCAACTTTCCGGTAGCGGTTTACAGCTGGAACGCGATGATTGCCGCCGTGTGTGGTGATGTGGTGATCTGGAAAGGATCAGAAAAAACGCCGCTGTGTGGCGTGGCCGTGCAAAATATTGTTGCCGAAGTGCTCAAAGAAAACGATCTGCCCGAAGGAATTTTCAACCTCATCACCGGCGGACGTGAAGTGGGCGAATGGATGACCGAAGATGAACGCGTTCCGCTCATATCGGCTACCGGCTCCATCCGGATGGGTAAACAAGTGGCTCAAACCGTAGGCGCCCGACTGGGTAAAACCATCCTTGAATTGGGCGGTAACAATGCCATCATCATTTCAGAAAATGCCGACATTGAGATGGCGGCTCGCGCCACGGCCTTTGGATCCGTAGGCACCAGCGGACAGCGCTGCACTTCTACGCGCCGACTCATTATCCACGATTCCATTTTTGATCAAATTAAAAATCGGCTCATCGAAATTTATGAGAACGTAAACATCGGCAACCCCTTGGATGAAGATACCTTAGTAGGCCCGATGATTGATGAAGATGCGGTGGAATGCATGCAAGATGCACTTGAAGAAGTGAAAAAAGCCGGAGGAGAAGTGATTTATGGCGGCGAGCGCTACGAAGATGCCAAACTTGAGGGCGGCCACTATGTGCGCCCGGCTATTGCCATCGCCGAAAATGAATACGACATCGTGCAAGAAGAGACGTTTGCACCTATTCTGTACCTCACCAAATATAGCAATCTGGATGAAGCTATCGCCAAACACAATGGCGTGAAGCAGGGGCTCAGCTCGTCCATATTTACGCTGAACATGCGCGAAGCCGAAGCGTTCCTGAGCGCGCGCGGTTCCGACTGCGGCATTGCCAATGTAAATGTGGGAACCAGCGGCGCAGAAATTGGCGGAGCCTTTGGCGGTGAAAAGGAAACCGGCGGCGGACGTGAATCAGGCTCGGACGCGTGGAAAGCATATATGCGTCGCCAAACAAACACCATTAACTGGGGCGATGAGCTGCCGCTGGCACAGGGTATTGAGTTTGATGTGTGATTTTGAGAAGTGAGTACTGAGTGGTGAGCTATCTAAGCAAATTAAAACTGTTTGGTCTGGACTCATTACTCAAGACTCAAAACTTTTTTATTACAAAATACTGAACGAAAGCCCGGCCGAGAGCACCTGTTTTATCTGCGCTTGTTTGCTGAAGTCATCGTTATAGACCACTACAAACTGGAGCGACATATTCAAGAATTTATTGATGGTACCAATAAGCTCGTTTGTAAAGGTGATATCGGTACGGTCGATGTGGCGCTGTAGGTTGGTAAATGTTTCGAGACTGCTGATAAGCTCCAAATTTTTGAAAATTTCTTTTTCAAAACCCAGTCCCAGTGCATACCCCGGCTCAAACCGAAAATTATCGCCTGTATTTAACCCATATCGGGTTGACAGTGAATCATTTAGCACCACGGTTTGCTTCATGGCCAAACCGGCATCAGCCGTAAAATAGTCGTTGGGCACGTAGCCGATACCGGCAATTTGGGTAAAATAGGCCGGTGCAAAAAATTCTGAAATAAGAATGGCGTCTTCATCATCAGCTACATCGTAATCGAAGCCCTGATCAAACTGCGTGCTAAAGTTTATGTTCGCAAAAGCATTCCAGCGCTCGTCGGCAAATCGGTAGCTGAATTTATTGTTGATGGCTATGCGATCATCTGTTTTTCGCGCGCCGTCACCCGCAATGCGCGCCTTCCCGTATTTTAGGTCGGTAGATAATCCGTAGCCGTATCGCCCATTTCGGTAAAGGGCATCGAATACCGTCGAGCTGGTCGCACTAATGGTATTTACCCCGCCCTGGCTCCAATTACTGTACGAGGCCTGGGAGCCGTTCAACCCGCCCACCCAGCTATAATCCCATCCGTTAAGTGTATCACTGATAATGATAGCCTGGTTTACTTTTGAAATATCCCGGACGGTTATTTCCTCATCGCTATTCACTATTTGATCAATGGCAATAGCCTCTTGCGCCCTGCTATTGTACGACAAAAGAAGTAACGCAGACAGAATGATTACGGCTTTGTAATTCTTAAACATAACACTTTGAATATTGATTTCCGTCAGATTTGAACGGCTAAAATAGCCTAAAAAAGCGTTCTTGTAAATAAAAAAGTGTTAATGAGTTGCATTGGTGAGTAACACCCGGTGGGCTTGTTTATTTTTAATTTCCACGCGCACATGCTCATCGAGTTTAGTAGGGAGATCAAGCCCTGCAAAGGTAGCCTCAACCGGCATTTTACGGTGCCCGCGATCAACCAAAACGGCAATACGAAGGGTGTTTGGGCTGATATTTTGGGAAACTGTCTGTATGGCCTCCAGCATAGTAGTGCCTGAAAAAATCACATCATCAACTAAAACTACAAACTCATTTTTCACCTCATTGCTATTTAATTGATCCGGTTTTACGAGCGTAACCTCGTTGTTTGACAGTGATTTAAGCTGTTCGCTAAGCTGCCGGGCCACG
>Ga0136590_1000410_pt1 | contig 19974 bp, 18 predicted proteins | sample AntRauMFilla3765_FD_104934 | JGI IMG/M metagenome (GOLD analysis project Ga0136590, IMG submission 104934) | Saline lake microbial communities from Rauer Islands, Antarctica - Metagenome Filla 3 #765 | ecosystem: Environmental > Aquatic > Non-marine Saline and Alkaline > Saline | place... | reverse complement strand
TCCCTGCACATCGAGGTCGAGGGCGACCACACGCTGTTCGAAGCGCACGACATCGAGACCGAGGTGATGGACGCCATCCGCGAGCTCCCGGAGGTCGACGACGTGTTCGTCCACGTCGACCCGAAGGAACTCGGCGAGTGGAAGGAGGACGCGGACGTGGACCGGCTCGCGCGACACCGCCGCGAGGACTGACGGTCGCGAGAAGACTGACGGTCGCGAGAAGGGTTTTGGGGTCGCCGTCCGATGTTCTCGGTATGCCATCGACTCTCGTGCACGTGGCGCTGGGCGGGCTGGTGGGATGTGCGCTCCTGGGCGTTGCGTTCTCCTCGCGCGCCATCCTCGTCGTACTCGTCGCCGTCGCCGCGGTCGACCTCGACACGTTCCTCGGGTGGGTCGTGGTCGGCGCACACCGGTCGGCGTTCCACTCGCTCCTGTTCCCACTCGCTATCGGCGCACTCGTCCTCTGGGACGTCCGCGTCCGCGAGGACTCCTGGCTCGTCGCGCGGTTCGGGTCGACCGCGCCGCGCGTCGCGGGCGTCTCCGTCGCCGCTATCGCGTTCGCGGGCATCGGCCCTGACCTCGTCACGAACGGCGTGAACGTCCTCTACCCCGTCCACGACCAGTTCTACGAGGTCACGGGGAAGACGTACCTCAGCGACCAGCAGGGGTTCGTGCAGACGTTCCTCGACCTCGGGAACGAGGCGGAAGTCGACCAGGCGAACCTCGGGTCGTCGAAGGAACGCCAGTACACGACGGGCGCGGACAGGAACCCGGACCGGTCGGGCGAGCCCGAGGTCCAGGAGCGGATCTTCCCGCTCGCGGGGTCGGGCACGCAACTCCTGCTCGTCGCGACGGGTGCGTTCGTCGTCGCCCAGCGCGTCGTCGAGGACGTCCGGAGCTGAGACGCGACCCGGTTCGACCGGAAGGTTCGTCGGGTTCGGCGTCGACGCGACTCGCATGGACGCGATGGTCAGACCGTACGACGCCGAGCGGGACCGCGAGGCGCTCTGGGAGTGCAAGCGCGGGTTCGAACTCGGACTCGGCACCGGCACGGGCGACGACGACAAGGCGGGACTGTACGAGGGGAAGTTGACCGCCGAATACCGCGCGGAGTGGCTCGAGTGGGTGGACCGTTGCGTCGCGGACGACGAACGGTGCGTGACGGTCGCGAGCGCACCCGACGAAACCGGCGACGGCGTCCTGCTCGGGTACGTGTTCGTGCTCCCGGAGCGACTCGCGTACGTCTGGGACGCCGCGGTCCTGAACGAGATATTCGTCGTCCCGGCGGCGAGAGGGAGTGGCGTCGCCGACGACCTCGTGGACGCCGCCGTCTCGCTGGCGCGCGACCAGGACCTGCCACTGGACCGACTCGTACTGGACGTAGACCGGGAGAACGAGCGCGCGAAGGCGTTCTACGACCGCCACGGGTTCTCGCACTGGGGCGAGATGGTCGCGAAGGAACTGTAGCTCGGCGAGCGAACCGATCAGGTTGCGTCGGCGACGACGCCACCGATGGCGCCGAAGACGACGGGGTAGACGACGCCCGCGAACACGAGCGCGCTCGTGACGTCCACGGAGAGCGCGGCCCGTCCGGCGTCGTGGGGGACGACGAGCGCGAGGAGGACGACGAGGACGGCGTACCCGACCGCGACGAGTGCGCCCGCGATGGCCGCCTGGGACGTCCCTGTGACGTTCGCGTTCGACGCGAGCACGTAGCCGGTGACGACGAGGACGACCGGCGGGACGAGGTACGCGAGCACGAGCAGACTCCCGTCGGCGAGCGCGATGAGGTCGAGCGAGCCGTCGCCGATCAGGGTCTCGGACGTGACGTCGACCATGTGCCCGTTGAAGAGCACGTACCCCGCGGCCTTCCACGCGGGCACGCTATCGGCGATCGAGGCGACGATCGCTTGCTCGAACGCCTGCTCGACGGTCTCGGGGTCGGGGAGCGAACTGACCGACCAGAGCACGAACGCGACGACGTACGACACGACGAACGCGGCCGCACCCCCGCCTGCGCCGCGGATGGCCGTGGACGCGTCGATGTTCCCATCATCTGTGCCGAGACGACTGTCCGTCGTCGATTGTGCAGTCATATCAAATCCTGTTACAGAAGACTCTCGGAAGAAACCCCGCCCTACGTATACGATAACCAACTGGTCGACGCGAAGACCGTACGAATCGACGGGGTTACGGCGTCGCCGGGCGTCGCGTCTGGCATGGAACGACGGCGACTCGACGACCACCTGACGGCGACGGGGCTGGCGTCGGTCTGGTTCGCTCGCCCGGAAGGGTTCACGTGGCTCACTGGCGGTGACAACCGCGTCGACCGCGAGGCCGGCGTCGGCGTCGCGGCGGCGGGGTACGACGGCGAGGACGTGACGGTGGTCGCACCGAACAACGAGACCGAGCGGTTGCGCGACGAGGAACTGCCGGAGGACGTGACGGTGGTCTCGTTCCCCTGGCACGAGCGCGACCTCCCGGCGGCGATCGCAGCCGTCGCGGACGAACCCGCGGCCGCGGACGTCGACGTCGAAGGGTTCGAATCTCTGGAATCGAGTGCGCTCCGGCAACCGCTCACGGACCGGGACGTGGACGCGTACCGCGACGTCGGCGAGCGAACGGCCGCCGCCGTCGAGGCGGTCTGTACCGAACTCCAGTCGACGGACACCGAGGGCGAGGTCGCGAGCGCGCTGTCGGTCGCGCTCTCCGTGCGCGAACTCGACGCGCCCGTCGTCCTCGTCGGCGGCGCGAACCGCGCCGGGCCGTATCGCCACTACACGCCGACGGAAGCCCAGTTGGGCGACTACGCGCTCGTCTCCGTGACCGCGCACGACGACGGCCTGTACGCGTCGTGCACGCGGACGGTGGCGTTCGACGCGCCCGAGTGGCTGCGGGAACGACATCTGGCGGCGGCGCGCGTGGAGACGACCGCGCTCGCCGCGACGCGAGCGGTCGGTCGAGAGGACGGCACCGCCGCTGACGTCTTCGAGGCCGTCCAGGACGCGTACGACGCCGTCGGCTGGCCCGAGGAGTGGCGCGAACACCACCAGGGCGGTGCCGCGGGGTACGCGGGCCGGGAGTGGATCGCGACGCCGACGAGCACTGAACCCGTCCACCTCCCGCAGGGGTACGCGTGGAACCCGACCGTCGAGGGCGCGAAGAGCGAGGGCACGGTGCTCGTCGACGACGAGGGGTTCGAGCCGCTGACGACGACCGACGACTGGCCGACCGTCGACGTCGACGCGGTCGACTTCGACGTCTCCCTCGCCCGCCCGGCGATATACGAACACTGAACGAGCCAACTAGCTAGCGCTACGTCCATGGTCGCCCCCACAACGACCCGCGGTTTTCGACGGTCGTCGAACTGCGCTTTCGATTAGCTTTTAGTCCGCGCCGATGGTGGGTTCGGGCATGGGACTCGACGAGGACTCTCTGGACTATCACGCCGAAGAGCCGCCGGGGAAGATCGAGATATCGACGACGAAACCGACGAACACGCAACGCGACCTGTCGCTGGCGTACTCGCCGGGCGTCGCGGCGCCCTGCGAGCGCATCGCCGCCGACGCCGACGACGCGTTCAAGTACACCGCGAAGGGGAACATGGTCGGCGTCGTCTCGAACGGCTCCGCCGTCCTGGGCCTTGGCGACATCGGCGCACAGGCCTCCAAGCCCGTCATGGAGGGGAAGGGCGTCCTCTTCAAGCGCTTCGCGGACATCGACGTGTTCGACATCGAACTCGACCAGGACGACCCCGAGAAGATAATCGAAGCCGTCGACGCGATGGAACCGACGTTCGGCGGCATCAACTTGGAGGACATCAAGGCGCCCGAGTGCTTCCAGATCGAGGAGACGCTCCGGGAGTCGATGGACGTCCCCGTCTTCCACGACGACCAGCACGGGACCGCCATCATCTCCGGGGCCGCGCTCGTCAACGCCGCCGAGATCGTGGGGAAGGACCTCGCGGACCTCGACATCGTGTTCTCGGGCGCCGGTGCGTCCGCGATCGCGACCGCACGCTTCTACGTGTCGCTGGGCGCGAAACGCGAGAACATCACGATGTGCGACTCCTCGGGCATCATCACGACCGAGCGCGCTCGTGCCGGCGACGTCAACGAGTTCAAGCAGGAGTTCGCGCGGGACGTCCCCGGTGGCGACCTCGCGGACGCGATGGCTGGCACGGACGTATTCGTCGGACTCTCCATCGGCGGTCTCGTCGACCAGGAGATGGTGCGGTCGATGGCCGACAACCCCATCGTGTTCGCGATGGCGAACCCCGACCCCGAGATCGGATACGAGGCGGCGAAGGACGCACGCGAGGACACCGTCATCATGGCAACGGGCCGCTCCGACTACCCGAACCAGGTGAACAACGTCCTCGGGTTCCCGTTCATCTTCCGGGGCGCGCTCGACGTGCGTGCGACCGAGATCAACGAGGAGATGAAGGTCGCCGCCGCGGAGGCGCTCGCGGAGCTCGCCCGGAAGGACGTGCCGGACGCGGTCGTGAAGGCGTACGGCGACCAGCCCCTGCAGTTCGGGGCGGAGTACATCATCCCGAAACCCCTCGACCCGCGCGTGCTGTTCGAGGTCGCGCCCGCGGTCGCGGACGCCGCGATGGACGCGGGCTGTGCGCGCACCGAGGTCGAACTGGAGGCGTACGAGGAGCGCCTGGAGGCGCGCCTCGGGAAGTCCCGCGAGATGATGCGTGTCGTCCTGAACAAGGCGAAGAACGACCCGAAGCGCATCGCGCTCGCGGAGGGCACCGACGAGAAGATGATCCGGGCGGCCTACCAGCTCGCGGAGCAGGGAATCGCGGAGCCGGTGCTCATCGGGAACCCGAAGACGATCGAGAAGACGACCGCTCGCCTCGGTCTGGACTTCCAGCCGGAGGTCGCGAACCCCCGCGAGGCCGAGGAGTACGAGGCGTACGCCAAGCGCCTGCACGACATCCGGAAGCGCAAGGGGATGACGGAGAACGAGGCGAAGGACCTCGTGCGGCGGGACTCGAACTACTTCGGGAGCGTGATGGTCGATTCCGGGGACGCTGACGCGCTCCTGACGGGCCTCACGCATCACTATCCGAGCGCACTCCGCCCGCCGTTGCAGATCATCGGGACGGCCGAGGACGCGGATTACGCCGCGGGCGTGTACATGTTGACGTTCAAGAACCGCGTCATCTTCTGTGCGGACGCGACCGTGAACCAGGACCCGGACGCGAAGGTGCTCGCGGAGGTCGCGGAACACACCGCGGACCTGGCGCGCGAGTTCAACGTCGACCCGCGCGTCGCGATGCTGAGCTATTCGAACTTCGGGAGCGTCGACAATCCCGGGACGCGCAAGCCGCGGCGTGCGGCGGAGATGCTCCGCGAGGACGCGAACTTCGACGCGCCGATCGACGGCGAGATGCAGGCCGACACCGCGGTCGTCGAGGATATCCTCGAAGGGACGTACGACTTCAGCGACCTCGAAGGCCCGGCGAACGTGCTCGTGTTCCCGAACCTCGAAGCGGGCAACATCGGGTACAAGCTCCTCCAGCGCCTCGGCGGCGCGGACGCCATCGGCCCGATGCTCGTCGGCATGGACAAACCCGTGCACGTCCTCCAGCGCGGCGACGAGGTGAAGGACATCGTGAATCTGGCAGGGGTTGCTGTCGTCGACGCCCAAGAGAACGAGTAAGTCCAATCGGTCGGGATTTCGCCTACGTTTTCCGAACTGCGAGCGTAGCGAGCAGATCAACGAAAGATCGTCGTACAACCTCCAGGGTTGCGGTCGACAACACCAGAAGACCGAGTCGATTTCATCGCTGCATTCCAGTCGGTCCGTCCCGTCAAGGCCTCTTGCTCGAAATTGTTGAACTGCTCACCGAGAGGATTGTCGTCGTTGCGTACTTCGGGGTGAGTGGGGATTGCTCGGGATCTAACGCTGCAAGAGCGAGAGACTGCCCCGTGACGCGGGGCGTGGCCTGACCGGAACCGACGCCTAGTCGGAGGCGTGGCGGTCGGCGCGGGACGGCGGCGGATACTGCGGGGTCGACCCGGGCGTGTCGGGGATGACGCACCGGTCGGGTTCGTCGTTCAGGTGCGCGTACTCCCGCGGTGCGTTCGCGAGCGGATGCGCCGGGTTGTCCTCGGAGTGGATGCGGGCGGCACGGAACGCCTCGAATCCGGAGACGCGAGCGTGGATGCCACGCCAGTGATAGGCACTCTGGGAGGGTACCTCGATGCTCGCGGTCGGCTCCCAGTCGGGGTGGCGGCCGGCGAGTACGGCGTTGTTGACGTTCGCGGCGAGCTCGTCGTGGTCGACGAGGACGCCGACGCTCGCCGACGACGGCGCGCGTTCGGCGAGGACGTCGAGGCCCAGGTGGAGTGCGCGGTACTCCGCGACGTTGTTGTCCGGTGCGTCGTCGCTCGCGGCGATGCGAGCGACGCGCTCGCCGTCGCGGGTTTCGATGACGGCACCGATACCTCCGGCGTCGTTCGAGCGGAACGAGCCGTCTGTCGCCACGTAGAAGTCGCGGTGGTGGGTTCGTGGCGGGTGCGCGATGTGCGGGGTCGGTGACTCGTCGAACAGATCCCGCAGTTCGGGACGGCCATGAGCGGCCATACCCGTAGGAATGAGATTGCGATACTTAAATCCACTCCCCGTGTGAGTACGTACCATAGTATAGCCGTCCGGAGTTTCCGCCAGACCGAGAGCCGGCGAGACGGTTTCGAATCGATGCATTGACGCCGACGCCGCCACTGCGAGTGGCACGTGAGCCGGTACCGAGACGTCGCCCTGTTCGTCGTGCTCGCCGCGGTCTGGGGGAGCGCGTTCCTCGCCATCAAGACCGGCGTCGAGATCGTCCCACCGGTGCTGTTCGCGGCGTTACACTACGACATCGCGGGCGTCGTGATGCTCGCGTACGCCGCGTGGCGCGTCGACCACTGGATTCCCGACGGCAAGGGCCAGTGGGCGATGGTGGCCGCCGGTGCGGCACTCATGATCGCCGCGTACCACGTCTTCCTGTTCGTCGGCGAGACCGACGACGCCGTCACCTCCGCCGTCGCCGCCGTCCTCGTCGCACTTTCGCCCGTGCTAACCACCGGGTTCTCGCGACTGTTCATCCCCGATCAGCCCGTGACGCCCGCGACCGTCGCCGGAACGCTCCTCTCCCTGGTCGGCGTCGCCATCCTCATGCGACCCGATCCCGCGGACCTGCTCGCGGGCGGCGTCGTCGCGAAGTCGCTCGTCTTCCTCGCCGCCGCGTCGTTCGCGCTCGGGAGCGTCCTCACGAAGGTCCCCGACGCGGAACTCCCGATCGAGACGATGGAGGCGTGGTCGATGGCGGGCGGCGCACTCCTCATGCACGCCGTCAGCCTCGCACTCGGCGAGACGCAGACGTTCGGCGTCGAGTGGACAGACGGCGCCCTCCTCTCGCTCGCGTACCTCTCCATCGCCGCCTCCGCCGTCGGCTTCCTCCTGTACTTCCACCTGCTCGATCGACTCGGACCGATCGAGATCAACATGGTGTCGTACGTCGCGCCGATATTCGCCGCCCTCGCGGGGTGGGCGGTCCGCGACGAGGTCCCAACTGCGTACACCGTCGTCGGGTTCCTCGTCATCTTCGCGGGCTTCGCGCTCGTCAAACGCGAGGCGTTGCGCGAGGAGGTCGCGTCGCTCCGCGGCGTGCTCTCGCGCTGAGAGAGCGTCGACGACGGGAGAAGACTTCTTCGATGGTGTCGGTCCTGACCGTTCAGCCCTCACCGACGTCGATCGTTCAGCTATCGCCGTGAGGGTGGCCGACGACGAGTGCGACGACGTTCAGCGCGAACAGGCCGAGGAACGCCAGCGTGTCGGTCGTGCTGTCGAGGCCCATCATGAGGAACGGGATGTGGAGGAAGGGGAGGGCGACAGCGGTCCAGAAGCCGACGACGCGGGCGGGCTTGATCACCGTCTCCGATACGTCCTGGGGGTGGGGGAAGGACCGGGGTTCCGAGAGCGGGGAGGCCATCGTATCTCGTTCGTGTCCGGGTAGGTCCATAAACCGCCGCGATCATTCGTCCGTTTTCGCCTCGTTTCACAACCGACGAGTTGACATACTTACGTTTTATGGCGGTTGCAGAGGAATCGAGACGTTTTACAATCGGCTGAGAATCGGTCGTAGTATCTGGCACCCAGCTCACAAACAGACGAAAGCAACTCGTACGTAGTCCCCGCCTACCGCGGCGAACCCTCGCGACCGAGGCCTTGCCCCGACCGGAGGACCGAGGCCTTGCCCCGACCGGAGCTATCTCGCGCACGCTCCGGCCGACCGACGCGCACCGATCGACGCCAACTAATCGCGCACCGTCGCCGTCGTCGTACGAGGAGTCGTCGTCGCGTCCGTCGTCGCCGTCGCGACCGTCGTCTCGTTCCCCGTCAGTCGGACGGTGCGGGTCACCACGGCCTCCTCGTACGCGACGACGACCGTCACAGTCCCCGTCTCGTCGGGTGTCGCAACCGTCCACGACACCGTCTCGGTCCCACCCGACGCGACCGACGTCGGAATCCGCGTCGTCGCGTTTCCGACGGTGACGACGGCGTCACCGCTCGCGTCCGCCGTCCCGACGTTCGAGAGCGTCGCGGTCACCGTCATCGACTCGTCCGCGGGCACCGACTCGGGGACCGACAGCGACTCGACGACGATCTCGGGGCCCTCGACGACGAACGTCGCGTCCGCCGACCGGAACCGCTCCCGGGGCGTCGACGCCTTCGTCGCCGTCACCGTCGCGTTCACCGGACTGAAGAACGGGAACGAGACGCGCCCGTCCGGGCCGGTCGCGTACGACGTCCCGAACATCGAGAGCGTCGCGTCGACGCGCTCGCCGGTGTCACTGCGCCGCACCACGAACGTCGCCCGTTCGTCCTCCTGGACCGGGTTCGGCGACACCGACACCGACAGGTCCACGGGAATCCGACGGACGTCCACCGAGGACTCGGCCGGCCGGAACCGCACCGCCGGCGTCCGGTTCGCGCGAGCGGTGACCGGCACGCGCCCGGCCACGTCGAACGCGACCGTCGCTCGCCCGTCGGCCCCGGTGACGACGGTCCGATTCCCGACGTCGACCGTCGCGTTAACCGGCTCGCCCGTGTCCCGTCGCTGGACCGTCACCGTCGTCGACTCGTCCACCTCCGGCGACCGCGTCCGCCAGGACACGTCCAGTCGAACGAGCCGCCGGTCCACCGAGACGTTCGCGGTCCCGTCCGCGAACACGTACGACTCCGTCTTCGGCTTCGACGCCCGAACCACGTACGACCCCGCCGTCGCGAACGAGACGTTCGCCACACCATCCGGGCCCGTCGACACCCGCCGACCGTTCACGGACACCGACGCCGACACCGGTTCGCCGTCCGCACGCTCGACTCGAACCGGCACCGTCTCGTTCGTCACCACGCCATCGGGCACCGACACCACGAGCGACGTCCGGTACCGACGCACCCGCACCGACGTCGACGCCGACCGGTTGCCCTCGGGCCCCGTCGCCTCGACCGCGTACGACCCCGGCGACTCCAGACGCACCACCACCTCGCCGTCGTCGTCCGTCTCGTACGACCGCCCAGCGACCGACACCGACGCGTCGCTCACGGCTTTCCCGTCGACCGTCACCGTCACACCGACCACCCCACCCGGGTCCACGGTCGACTCGTTCACCGCGACGTCGACCACGCCGTCCTCGCTCTGATCGCGGAACGGGAACACCGGCCCGCTCTCCCCACCCGGGAGCGTCGCCGGCGACATCGCGCCGACCACCCACAGGCCGACGACGCCGACGACGATCGCGACGAGCAACAGCACCTGCGGGTCGCGCGTCGGCCGATACGGCCCCTTCGACGCCCGACGTAACCTCGATACCATCGACACTGACGTCCTTGGAAGGGCGCGCGTAAAATCGTTTCCGCAGACCGACCGGACCGACTCGAACGCCTCGGGCCTTACTGGAACCCGATGCGGCCGCCGCGACGGTCGCCCGTCTCGGCGGCACCGCCGCCGCGGAACTCGTCCTCGATATCGTCGTAGTACTCCATGATGTCCTCCGTGATCGTCGGCCGGACCGAGTCCAGCGCCGTCCTGAAGTGCTTCATGTCGACGCCGCTCGCGTCGTCGTCCTCGCGGAGCGCCTCGATCGCGGCCTCGCGCGCGATCGACTCCAGGTCGCTCCCGACGTAGCCCTCGGTCATCTCCGCGAGCTCGCGGAGGCTGACGTCCGGCCCGATCGGCGTGTCCTGCGTGTGGATGCGAAGTATCTGCTCGCGACCCTCGACGTCGGGCTGGCCGACCATCACGAGCCGGTCGAAGCGCCCGCTCCGGATGAGTGCCGGGTCGATCATGTCCGGTCGGTTCGTCGCCCCGATGACCATCACCTCGCCCATGTCTTCGAGCCCGTCGAGCTCCGTGAGGAGCTGGTTGACGACGCGCTCGCTGACGTTCGACCCGACCTCGCCGCCGCGTGCGGGCGCGAGCGAGTCGAGTTCGTCGAAGAAGATGACCGTCGGCGAGACCTGACGGGCCTTCCGGAACGTCTGCCGGATCGCCTTCTCGCTCTCACCGACCCACTTCGAGAGGAGCTGTGGGCCACGAACCGAGATGAAGTTCGCGTTCGTCTCGTTCGCGACCGCCTTCGCCATCAACGTCTTCCCGGTCCCCGGCGGTCCGTAGAGGAGCACGCCCTTCGGCGGGTCGATACCCATCCGCTGGAACTTCTCGGGGTTGTTCAGTGGCCACTGGATGGACTCCTCGATGTTCTGCTTCGCCTCGTCGAGCCCGCCGACGTCGTCCCACGTTATCTTCGGGAGTTCGACGAGCACCTCCCGCATCGCGCTCGGCTCCACCTCGTTGAGCGCCCCGCGGAAGTCGTCGCGCTTCACGATCATGCGGTCGATGAGGCTCGGTGGGATGTCCTCCTCGTCCAGGTCGATCTCGGGGAGGTATCGTCGAAGCGCTTTCATCGCCGCTTCCTTCGTGAGGCTCTCGATGTCCGCACCGACGAACCCGTGGGTCTCGCTCGCGAGATGCTGGAGGTTCACGTCGTCGCTCAGCGGCATCCCGCGCGTGTGGATCTGGAGGATCTCCTCGCGCCCGGTCTCGTCGGGCACGCCGATCTCGATCTCGCGGTCGAAGCGACCCGGGCGCCGGAGCGCGGGGTCGACGGAGTCGACGCGGTTCGTCGCGGCGATGACGATGACCTGCCCTCGCGATTCGAGGCCGTCCATCATCGTCAGGAGCTGGGCGACGACCCGGCGTTCGACTTCGCCCGTGACGTCCTCGCGCTTGGGCGCGATGGAGTCCAGTTCGTCGATGAAGATGATCGACGGCGACTCCTCGGTCGCGTCCTCGAATATCTCCCGGAGTTGTTGCTCGGATTCGCCGTAGTACTTCGAGATGATCTCCGGGCCCGCGATGGAGAAGAAGCTCGCGGACGTCTCGTTCGCGACCGCTTTCGCCAGCAGCGTCTTCCCCGTCCCCGGCGGGCCGTGCAGGAGCACGCCCTGTGGCGGCTCGATACCGAGTTTCTTGAAGATCTGGGGGTGCTTCATCGGCAACTCGACCATCTCCCGCACCCGCTGGATCTCGCCCTGGAGGCCGCCGATGTCCTCGTACGTGATGCCGCCGCCGGTCTTATCGAACCCGCTGATGGGTTCCTCGCGGAGTTCGACGTCGGTGTCTTCGGTGATGAGGACGACGCCCTCGGGCTGGGTTTCGACCGCGATGAGCGGGATCGCCTGCCCGGGCGAGCGCATGAACGGATGGTTCGTCGAGGACATCACGGGGACGATGTCGCGTTCGACGACCGGTCGCTTGAGGATCTGGCGCTTCACCATGCCCGCGGCGTCGCTCCCGAACTGCACTGACGCCTCCTCGGGCGGGGCGAGCGTAAGTTTGTCAGCTTTCGTCGCTTCGGCCTTCCGGATGGTCACGCGTTCGCCGATGCCCACGTCGGCGTTCTGGCGCGTGAATCCGTCGATGCGGACGGTGTCGGTGTTCCAGTCCTGTCGGTCTGCGCGCCACACCTTCGCTGCCGTGGTGTCCGCACCCTCTATCTCGATGATGTCGCCGGGGCTCAGTTTGAGATGCAAGAGCGTGTCCGGGTCCAGTCGCGCGATACCGCGCCCCGAGTCGTTCGGGTACGCCTTCGCAACCTCCAGTTGGACTTCGTTCATGATTGAGGGACTGCTGGGATGCTCGAACGTGGGTCTCGGGGGCCGATATGTCTTTTGCTCAGATGGGGGGTGTCGACGCCATCACGGAGCCCACGACTGTATTGTGCTAGCATCTAGCATAGTTCGGGCGGGTGCCACAAAGCACTGTCGGCATCCCAGCGTTTCACCGGAAGCAACCGCGATAGAAGCAACGAGAAGAACACGACGCTCACGAACAGACCCACGCGCCATCGCACCGACGCACCCAGCGCGCGACCGACGCACCCGTCGCACCGTCGAAGCGACTATAGTGATTATTCCGGTGATTTTCGGCAGAGGCACCGAAAACCAGACTGCTTGGGCCCTAACGAACGGATTCTCTCGTTACTCAGCGGTGAAGACTCGCAATAATCACTATCAGTCCTCGTCGAGTTCCTGGTCGGCAGGTGGCTCCCTCGACCCGTCGAACCACTCCACGTCCACGACGTGCCCTTCCGGATCGAAGTGCACGATCGCGACCTCGTGTCCGACGGGCGTCGACCGGAGGTCGAAGCGCTCCATCGCCTCCTCGTGGAGGTCCTCGACGTCCCGCCAGTCCGGCTGCCACCCCTTCGCCTCGCCGAGTTTCACGCCGAAGACCTCTCTCCCTCGCTTCTGGACGACGCCAAGCGGTCGCGTGTGTGCCGGTCCGTCCCCGCCCCGCCATTCCGACAATCGCTCCCAGAGACCCTCAAACACGAACGGTCGTACGAACGCACCCCACTTAATCTCTCGCGGTCACGGCAGGCGACCGACGGCGGTGGCCGCGACCACCGGGCTTTTCGCGCTCGCCGTCCCCGTCTCGTGTATGCGAACGCTTGCCTTCGACGGTCGGACCGGCGCCAGCGGCGACATGGTCATGGGCACACTCGTCGCCGCCGGCGCCGACCCCGACGTCCTCGACCGGCTCGCCGACGACCTCCCCGTCTCCTACCGAGTCCGCGAGGTCAATAGGAACGGTATCACCGCGACGAAGGTCGACGTCGTGCACGACGACGCCGACGACGATGACGACGCCGACGACTCGGGAAGCGACGACGACGGTCACGACCACACTCACGACCACGACCACACTCACGACCACGACCACACTCACGACCACGACCACACTCACGACCACGACCACACTCACGACCACGACCACACTCACGACCATGCGGGGGCGCACGCTGGTGAGGGCGAGGGCCCGAGTCGGTCGTACGAGGCGGTCGTCGAGTTCGTCGAATCGGTCGACGTCCCTGCTGTGGTTCGCGAGGACGCGCTCGCGGTGTTCGAGGTGCTGGGCGAGGCGGAGGCGAGCGTGCACGGCGTCGGCCTGTCGGAGACACACTTCCACGAGGTGGGTGCGGACGACGCTATCGCTGACGTGCTCGGGGCGTGTGCGTTGCTGGCGGACCTGGACGTCGAGCGCGTGGTGACGACCCCGGTGTCCGTCGGCGGCGGCACCGTCGAGATGGCCCACGGCACGTACCCGATTCCGGCGCCGGCGGTCGTCGAGATCGCCGAACGAGCGTCGTGGTCGATTCGTGGCGGTCCGGTCGACGCCGAGTTGTTGACGCCGACCGGTGCGGCCATCCTCGCGCACATCGCCGACGGCGTCGACTCGCTTCCGTCGATGACCGTCGACGCGAGCGGGTACGGCGCCGGTTCGAAGTCGTTCGAGTCCCACCCGAACGTGCTCCGGGCGACCGTCGGCGACGCCGGCGAGGGGCTCCGTCGGGAGGACGTCGCGGTCCTGGAGACGAACCTCGACGACGCGACGCCGGAGGTCCTCGGCGGCCTCCAGGACGCACTCGCCGACGCGGGCGCGTACGACGTCACGATCCTGCCGGCGACGATGAAGAAGTCGCGCCCCGGGCACCTCGTGAAGGTCGTTTGCGCGCCCGCTGACGCCGACGCGGTGGCGCGACGGCTCGCCGAGGAGACCGGGACGCTGGGCGTTCGAGCGAACGGCACGAGTCATCGCTGGGTCGCCGACCGCCGGTTCGAGACCGTCGAACTCGACCTCGACGGCGAGACGTATGCGGTCGACGTGAAGATCGCGAGCGACAGCGAGGGCGTCGTCTACGACGTGAGCGCGGAGTACGAGGACGCCGCCGCGGCCGCCCGCGACTCGGGCGTACCGACGCGGCACGTCATCCGACGCGCGGAGACCGCCGTCGACGCCGGCGAGCAGTGACGACTGGGAGCGAGTTGCGGACCGACCCCGTCTCGCGAACCAGCGATAGAGACCCCTGAGGAGCACGTGAGCGCCGTTCTAACGTCGGCGGCCACGCTACCGAAGCTACCCCTTATATACCTCTAGGCGTAGCCATGGACATATATTCATTCCAGGGTACCCTTATATGCAATCACGCGGTGGTACCAGACGAGATGCCAGACCCCACCGAGACCCACCCGTTCACGTTCGGCTGCTACCGCGCCGAGGACGTCCAGTCCGTCGACGCGACCGATGCGAGCGACGACGCGACCGACGCCGAGGAGCGGACCGCCGTCACCGACGGTGGCACCGTTAGCGCGAGCACGTGCCCGGCGTGCGAGGGCGATCTCGCGAACGTCCAGGGCGTCTCCGCGTGCACGCACTGCGCATGGAACGCGTACTGACGACGACCGAACGCTGACGACGACCGCCCAAGGCCCCGCCTGCCCTCCAGCGCGTACTCGCAGCGGACGCCCCTGCCCACCTCGGCCCGCACGCGATGCGCGCCACCACCTGCCGCTACGCGTCGTCCGACTCGTCGCGATGTGCTCTGAGTGCGTCCTCGACCTCGAGTTCCCCGCGAGCGACGCGACGCGCGAGCACTTCGTCGATCGCACGGTTCTCCGCGGAGAGCTCACGGGAGCGGTTCTGGACGCGCTGGATCTCGCCCGCGGTCGGCTCGAACTCGCGAGACTCGACTGGTTCGCCCTCGGTTCGTGCGATGTTCACCGCCGCGAGCACGTCACCCATCCCGCGCGCCCCGGTACCGAGGTACGGCGTCGTCCCCGTCTCGTCCACGAGTTCCACGCGCACGTCCTCCAGGCCGCCGATGACCTTCGCGCCCTCCCTGCGGGCACCGTCGCCGACGCGAACGACCGCGTCCACCGCACCCTCGACCTCCTCTTGGACGAGTTCCGCCGCCTCCGTCGCCGGCACCTGGAACGCCGCCACCACGACGTCGCCCGCGAGGACCGCGACACCGGGCTTCCGGCCCGGGTCGACGCCGACGACCGTGCGGCCGTCGCTCCCACGCAGGTACGCGAGCGCCGCCTCGACCGCACGCCGCGGCGCGTCCGGCTCCGCCTCGACGACGTGAACCGCCTCGACGTCCACGTCGTCGTCCACGGCCGTGATGACGACCGACGTCTCATCAGGGAGTTCCGCGTCCGACTCGACCGTCGTGAACGCCACACCGCGGTCCCGGAGCTCGCCGACGACGTCGTGATACACCTCGAAGTCCCCCGTCGCGACCACTATCACACCCAGGCGGTTCGCGCTCGCGGGAGATAAGTCCGGGTCCATTCGACGTCGGACCGACCGTGCTCCGGGTCCACTCGACCTCGACCCGACGGCTCCGCGCCGAACCCTATTACGTTCCCCCCTATAAGGAGGTAGCATGGCGAGCTACAACATCGCGTGCGTGAGCATGGACTACGACGCCGACGTCGACGACTGTCGGTGCATCGAGGAGATCGGGTTCGTCACGTCCGGCGGGAAGATAACCACGCGAACGCCCGCCGAGGTCCACCAGATGATCGCGGAGGAGGGCCACACTATCGTCGTCGAGTACCACGGCGACCAGATGAAGCTCGAAGCCGTCGAGCGCGACGGCACGAAGTACGTGCGCTCCGCGTCGACGGACACGAGCGACGACACTCTCATGAAGAAACCGGGGTGTTGACGCTCGCGTCGCCGTCGAGAGCGCGACGACCGACCGAGGCGGGGGTTCCCGAGCGTTTTTGTGCGGTCCCGCCCCGAGTGCTACTCGTGAACGACGCAGCCATCTCGACGGGCTGTTCGGCGCTCGACGACCTCCTCGGCGGCGGTCTCGAACGCGGGACCGTGACGCAAGTGTACGGAGCGCCGGCGGCGGGGAAGACGAACGTCGCGCTGTCGGCGAGCGTCGCTGTCGCCGCCGCGGGCGGTCTCGTCGTCTACATCGACACCGAAGGGCTCTCCCTGGACCGGTTCGAGGACGTCGCGACAGCGCACGCCGAGCGTGCGGGCGTGGACGTCGAGACGGTGACTGGGAACGTCGTCGTGAAGGACGCCCTGGACTTCGCGGAGCAAGCTGAGGCGGTCCAGGACGTCGCCGAGTTCGCCGAGCAAGCCGACCTCGTCGTCCTCGACTCCGCGACCGGATTCTACCGGCTGGAGCGCGGGAACGACGTCGAGGGGGGTGATTCGTTGCGCGAGGTCGCGAACCAGGTCACGCACCTCTTGAGTCTCGCGCGCCGCCACGACCTCGCGGTCTGCATCACGAACCAGGTGTTCACCGACCCCGATAGCGACCGGACGCGCGCGCTTGGCGGGCACACCCTCGAGCACTGGACGGGGACCGTCCTCCGGGTCGACCGCTACCGCGGCGGGAAGCGGAAAGCCACCCTCGAGAAGCACCGTGCGAAACCCGCCGGCGAATCCATCCAGTTCCAGATCACGGGGAGCGGTATCGAAGCGAACTCCGACGACCGACGCTGAGAATCCGGGCGTTCTGGCCGACCGCCCACTGACTCGCGTGCGAATCAAGTCACCACTATCCGCCGCGACTCGTCGAACGCGTCCACGAGCCGTCGAACGCGTCCGCGAGTCGAGCACCGACCGAGGTCGGCGACGGACGGCGACTACAGCTCGTTGAGTTTGCGCTTGAGCTGGCCCTCGTACTCCTCGTCCGCTCGGTACTCCTTCATCTCGAGGACGTTCCGTTCGAGCTTGTCGAGCGCGACGCGGAACGCGTTCTCCGCGCCGTAGCCCTCGCCGGAGCCGGCGGCTTGGCCGTTGTCGGTTCGGATACGGATCTGCGAGTAGATGAGTGGCGTCCCCCGGAGTTTCTCCTTGTGCTCCTGGAATCGGACGTTCACGTGGAGGACGTCCATCTTCTGGTACTTCTGGACGACCTGCTCGATCGCGTCCCGGATGTCTTTCCGGGTGAGGGTGTCCAGCAGTGAGATGTTCGATATCTGGACGTCCATGTGGTTCTCCTCGGTGAACGTGAGTGCGCGCAGGACGTCGGTCTTCGTGACGACGCCCTCGACGATCTCGTCGTTCCCCTGCGGGACGACGACGAGCCCGCCGAGGTCGTGCTTCAGCATCGTCCGCACGGCGTCCTCGACGGTCTCCTCCGCGGTCGTCGTGCGAACGGGACTGGTCATGATGTCGTAGACGGGGATGTCCAGCATGCGGTCGGACTCTCCCGCGCGGTTCCCGGTCGTCATCTGCTTGTCCGTCCGGACGACGACGTTCGTGAGGTCGTGCGTCGTCAAGACGCCCGTGAGGAGGTCCTCGTCGTTCACGACGGGGAGTCGCGAGATACCGTTCTCGCGGAGGAGGTTGATGGCTTGCCCGAGCGTCCCGTTCTCCTCGATGACGATGGGGTCTCGCGTATAGATCTGGTCGACGGTGAGCGCGTCGAGGTTGTCGAGGACCGCCTCCATGATGGCGTCGACGGTGACGATCCCCCAGAGGTTGTCGCCCTCGAAGACGGGTGCGACCTTCACGCCACCTTCGACGAGGACGCGCGCGGTCTCGCGGACGTCCTCGTGCCGGCGGACCTTCGGCGCGGGTGCGTTCCGAGACGGCTTCACGAGGGCGCGCACCTTCGCGTCGTCCTCCACGTGACTCTGGAGGAGTTCGCGCTCGCTGAGGACGCCCGCGTACTCGCCGTCGCGCGTAACGATGATGCCCTTCGGGTTGTCCTTCGTGAAGCGAGAACGGACCTTCCCCAGCCGGGTATCGACGTCCACTTCCACGTAGTCCTCGGTCGCGATCTCAGAAATATTCATTCCACCTTGAGCGTTCGCCGGCATCGCTATTTAAGATACCGCCAAGAACAGTCGCCCTGGAACGACGGTCGCGTCGGCGGAACGGCACGTCCTCGTGCGTCGGTACGGTCGCTCTCGGCGAACCGACGGGTTTTAGCCCGTTCTGGCTCTTCATGGGACATGCAGCGACTCCGCGAGTCCATCCACGACGCGCCCGTCGTGGAGCGCGACGGCTATCGGTACCTCGTCCATCCGGTGAGCAACGGCGTTCCGACGCTCGACCCCTCGCTGATGCGCGAGGTCGTGAACGGCCTGCTTCGCGTCGTCGACTTCGAGGACGCGGACGTCATCGTCGCGCCCGTGACGATGGGCGTGCACGTCGCGACCGCGCTCTCCCTGACGACGGACGTCCCGCTGGTCGTCATCCGGAACCGAGAGTACGGGTTCGACGGCGAGGTACCCTTCGAGCATCCGGACGGCGAGTACTACCTGAACGACGTCGCGGCGGGCGACCGGGTGGTCGTCGTGGACGACCTCGTGAACACCGGACAGAGCATCGCGGCGGTGCTCGAGGCGATCGACGACGTCGGCGCGGAACTGGTCGACGTGGCGTGCGTCTTCCGGCGGGTCGGGAGTCGCGACGACCTCGCGGACGTCGACGTGAAGCGCCTGTTCGACATCGAGGTGTCCGATTCCGGCGTCGAGATCGTCGACGACGTCTAGAGTCTGGTCGGCGAGGAGCGGTTCGTAGGGATCGTCGCTGTCTCTCGTCTCGGTCGTCGGTAGCGACGCGAGCACGGAAGAACCCGGGGTGCGTTTGTAGGGTCCGAAACCGCCAGACTCGGGTTCGATTGCCCGGGGGTGGTCTGCTGGCTGGCGCGCGCCATCGCTCGGTTCCTGCAATCGTTGCCGGGTTCGGAACCCATTGCCGTCCCTCGATATCGGCTTTTCGTGCGTCTCGCCCCCTCGATGGCCCGGTCCGTACCGAATTTCTAAGTGGGATGGTGTTGAAGTTCGACCAGATAGCGCCCCATGGTAACATTCGTCACGCTATTCGGTTGGCTGGCGGTTCCGATGCAACTCGTACCCGAGGGCTCACGGACGGTCGTCTTCCGACGCATCTACACCGTCTTCCTGATGCTCGGAACGCTCGTCAGCATCGTCGTCGTCGCGTACATGCTACAGAAGGCGTACAAGTACCGGGCGTCCGCGGCCAAGGGCAGAGCGGAGGGTCGACCCGAACTCGGCGAACTCCCGAGCGGCGGTGGTGGTGGCCGGAAGCTGTTCCTCTCCTTCTCGCTCTCGGCGATCATCGTCGTCTCGCTCATCACGTGGACGTACTTCACGCTCCTGAACGTCGAGAACCCCGAGCCGATCCAGGACGAGGAACCGATGACGGTGGAGGTCGTCGGCCACCAGTTCTACTGGGAGTTCGTCTACCCGAACGGGCACTCGACCCGGGGAACCCTCCGGGTACCCGAGGACCGCAGGGTACGGTTGGTGGTGACATCGGGGGACGTCTTCCACAACTTCGGCATCCCCGAATTGCGCGCGAAGACCGACGCCATCCCCGGACAGGAGACGAGCACCTGGTTCGTCGCCGAGGAGACGGGGACGCACCAGGCGAACTGCTACGAGCTCTGTGGCGGCGGGCACTCGCACATGACCGCGGAGGTAGTGGTGATGAGCGAATCCAGGTTCGAATCGTGGTACGCCGACACCACGAACGACTCCACGAACGACACCACGAACGACACCACGAACGACACCACGAACGACACCACGAACGACACCACGAACGACACCACGAACGACTCC